>Ga0214542_1000876_pt1 | contig 58260 bp, 24 predicted proteins | sample CNSS1metaG_FD_160096 | JGI IMG/M metagenome (GOLD analysis project Ga0214542, IMG submission 160096) | Root nodule microbial communities from cowpea collected in UCLA plant growth center, Los Angeles, California, USA - CNSS1 | ecosystem: Host-associated > Plants > Roots > Nodule | place: USA...
TTTAGACCAAATTTTACTTTTATGTAATGTTATGATTATTTTTATTAAAATTGATATTTTTATTAAATATTTTAATAATATTAATTATATTTAATATTAAAATTTTAAATATATTTATTTTAATTTGATATAAAATTATTTTAAAATTTTACATTTGAATTTATAAAATTATTATTTTTAAGCCAACTCTAAAATATTGTTGATATTGAATATTATACAACTATTTCGAATATAAATTTATTAATCTATATATTTATAATTTTAAAATAAAATTTAAATAAAGTTTAATGTAAAATATAAATTTAAATAAATTAAATGTTTTTAAAAATATATAATAGAAATATCACTTGTAATAAAAGTATCATCATTACATTTATAAAAAAGTTAAATTTGTTCTAAATTTGGAACACATGAAATTAATTTTTTTTAAAAAAAAATTGGACTGAAATCAAATCAAATTAACAAATATGAGGACCAAATTGAGATTCATACAATAATTTGACACGTGTCACCATATTAGATTGACACGTGGCACACTACAAACCTGACACATGACATAAATATTTTAAAAAAATTAAAATTTTTTTTAAAAAAAATTAAAAATTTTAAAAAAATTCAAAAAAATTCAAAAGAAAATTCAAAAAATTCAATGAGAAGCTGACATATGACACCTACTTAACGGTGTTAGCTCTCTACTAACGAAAATGACCTAATTGATACTAATTTATAAAAGTGAAGACCTAATTGAGACTAATGAAGATACGAGGACCAAATTGAGATTTTACTATAGAAAGGAGGATCAACGGAGTATTTTAACCTAACAAGAAACTAGTCATTTCCGTTCTTCTATTGTTGAGTGTTGGGTGACGTAAAAAAAATTATAATTTAGTTTGAAGATTATAAATTTTATGAATCGTTGGATTGATATATTTTATGGATGTTACATTATTTTAATTTAATTTATATATTTATTAAAGTATAATTGTTTGATTTAATTTATTTATTTTATTGTTCAAACATATCACTTTATATATCTTATCTAATATTATTATAAAAATAATATTAAAAGAAAATGATAAAATATATCATAAATGATCAAGTTATTTGTAAAGTTCTACGATAAGTTGAGATCCGAGTATTTGACTACATACACAATGTTGTATGTCAATATGCAAAAGTTGGTATTTTATCTATTTTGCTGATAATATTTCTTTTTTTTTTCTCTCTGTCATGATAAAAACTAAATTATCTTTTCAAATAAAAAATACAAAATACAAAATATTGAAGACGTGGACTTCAGAGTCATATATGACAACCTCTATTTAAATGTTGAAGAAGTCATTATTCAGGATCACAATTTTTTTTCCAAATCGTCCAACTTACATATAATTTCGTTTTTTTAATAAAAAATAAAACACTGCGCTTTATTAATTATAATATCGGACTAAAATTATATTTGTTATGTACAATTTAGTAAAACTATACTCATGACATATAATTTGTTTTTTTGAAATCATATAAATTTGATGACTTTTTCATATTGGTAATTTTTTTTTTAAATTACCTATTCAGTAATTGTCAAATATAACACAATAAAGTTTAAAGAACCGATTTTCTTTCTCTTATATATTTAACCATGTGAGTTTTCTTAATTAAAAAATTGTGATTAGTTTTTATTATTATTTTTACTTATTTATAGCCATTAAAAAATATGAAATATTACAAGCAACAACATAGTACGATAAATAAATTAAAAAAGAAAATATTTATGAATTTTCCAAGTTTTCTGGAACGTCACTTTAGTCTTTTTTATTATTTAGGAAATGAGTTTTCACAAATTTGTTTATACAAACTTAACATATTTTCTATAAATAGAATTAAAATAGATTAATTTTTTATTTTTAATTAAAATAAAATAATAAAATAATATTTTTTACTTAAATAAGTAATTTGTCAAACTTTTGTTAAAATATCATTTTTCTTTTTATTTTTACTACTATATTGAGTAAGTTTCTATTACTTTTAACTTAAACATCCAAACAAATCTAAAAATATTTTAGATGTTCGAAATAAAAAAAAGTCTAAAATTAATAAATAAATTAACCATTGTATACTATTTTAGTTTTTTTTATAATTAGTTTGTAAATAAATATTTTTTTTGCTAATTATTTTATTATTAACATGTTATATCAATTCTCACAATTTTATACATTAACACATTCTTAAGTATAAAATTAGATTCTATTTTAAAAATAATAAATTCAAGTAGTAGATTTTTTTCACGTATATATACTAGCAAACACACGAGGATTGTCGCATGTGTTTAGGGACGTCAAAAAAATTCGTACCCGCAGGTATCCGCGGATAAAACCCGCAACAGATAAAAAACAAATATTAAAAATGGATACCCGCTACCCGCAGATACAAGTATCTTTGATATCCGCATGTTAATGGGGCGGATACGGGTATCATAGTATTCGTGGATACTCGTACCTGCTAAACTTACGTCCCTTGACATTTTTCTCTTTCCTTTCTTTGAAATTAGACATATACATCAAACCTTACATAGATAATGACGTTTATGGTATGCTTGTTGTCAAATGATGGAATCAAAATAAAAATACTTTGCATGTTATTATTTGCTTATTTTTCAAGAACCAATTGGAGAAAGTGAGTTTGTTGATCAAAACACTAATTAAAGAATTTTCACTGTGTGTTGAGCATCATTTTATATTTACTTTTACAATTATTTGGACTTGTATCAACTTGAGTTTATTTGAATTTTATTTAAAATTCATGACAATGATGTATTTTATTTTATTTGAATTTATGATTAAATATTTATTTTTTAAATAATTTTGCAAATACCCGCGGGTACTGTGGATACCCGTGGATATGAAAAAAAATAGACGGATACCCGCACAATGGATACCCTACGGATATGATGTGAGTACGGGTACATGACATATATTTATCCAGCGGTTAGGATACGAGAGAGCTACTACATGTTCACATTTTTTAATTTTCATAAAATTTAAGTTAAAATTAATAAAAAATATATAATTAATTTTTAAAATAGTTGTTAAATATAAAATTAAAAAATAAAATATGTATACACAAAAAGTTTTTAAAAATGGTTTAAGACAGAAAAGGTTTTTAGAATAACGGTTAAAAATAAATTATTTATGAAATAAATAATTTTTTAAATAATTAAGGATAAAACTGGAATAATAAAATATGGACACAAAATATTATATCTCTTTATATATTATTATAAAAAATAATTAAAAATAAAACTGGAATAATGAGACGTGAAGACGATGATATCTCTTTGGATATATCCTCTTCAAAATATCATTTGCTTATCTACAATTTTTTTTAAAACATACAATTTAGTAAATATGTAACCCAACTTGAAGAGCACAAGAATAGTATTCGATAATTGACTTTGACAACAAACCATTGTGGCAGAAGCACTCAGCAGACCAAAGAAGTAGTGGAATCAACCAAGGTTGTCCATATTTACATGATCAAAATACAAATTGGTCCTTTCTTCTGGGGAAGCACTCAATTACCAAGTTCAAACGCAATCAACAATCAACAATCTATTGGCTAATGGCTACTTATTTAGTTTTCCAAAGGGTTATTCAGTCAAGAACTTGTTTGGAAACATTATGGCCTCTTTCAAGTTTCAATATTTTTGTTTCACCAAACCAGTTTGATGAGTCTTCTTCAGTCGCACAGAAGTTGAGATACAGCTACAGCTTCCAACTGTGATTATTGAATTGCTCAAGTCCTGTAACCCACTGCCTTCATTGTTGAATGAGTTTACAATACTTTGCCTTCCTGTAACACATCAAAAACGTTGTTCAATCATTAAAAACATATTATTAATTTGTATTTCTTTTAATATATAATATTTTACCACATAAATGTCATGTTACTAGAATCATTGTTCTTGGATCCTAAAGAGTTAAAGTTAAGCAGAGCACAAATCCCAAACATAATGTTCAAGACCATCTATTAAGGATTTGGGCAATATGATGGATTAAGCCCATTTGCTGACTCAATTATCAAAACACATTTGTTAAGAACTTTCCCTATGTGGATCAACTACAGTACATATACCTCAGCATTGCATTTAAGGCCCAGAAAGGTTCAGGAACTAGTCCCATCTTCTATTAAAAAAAAATTAATCCTATATCTGATTCTTTTATAAAGAACAGTAACCAATTCTGTTATAGGATTTACTAGTCATAATAGATTTAATAAAACCACTGAACTCTTCGAAAAAAAAAGAGGCATGGAATAATTTGAAATTGATTAAAGTTAACCTGAACTTCAAGGGATATATGAAGTTATTTAGGATAAGGGAGTAAAAAAGTATATCACAGTCTATACACCTTAATTTTATATGTACATTTATTATATCTTTGGTTTTTCTTCCTGTCTCTCTCTTTTTATCACATCATACATCTTATAAACCTATAAATTTTATTCTCTCCATGGGTGTATGTCAAATATTGATAAACTTTTTAGCGTACGTGAATCATTTACAAATAATTATCAAACTAAAACTGTCCTATATCACTCCAACTTTTTATATTCATTTATGTCATGCACAAACTTATACAAACATGTTTTCACACTTTAAATCCTATATCCATACATTACTTAATAGAAATATTTTAACAGTCAATATATAGTATTTTTCTCAAAATAAAATTAAAAATCTTTTCGTACAACTTTTACAGGGTAAAATTACAAAGTCTCTTATGCAACTTGTACTACAAAAATTGTAACTCTTCTCTACAATTTTCACATAAGAAACTTTCCATTCTTTCTAACACTCAAGTATCCAAATCTCCTGTACATCATCCTCTTGCAACCTTTATCAGGATGCAATTACAAAAACTCTCAAAACACACAGCTACCCCAAAAGATATCCTAATTGTAGTAAAAAATTTCAAATCACCACTGAAATTTGTCTTGCGACAACGTGTGGAGATTCTATTGGAATATTTCCGACACGACAACTGGTGCTGAGCACAAAATAAAAGCATGCATGTTGAGATAGAAAATTATAGTAGAACTCAGGATGGAGATGAGTTAAAGACGAACATACAAAGATCTCGCGAAAATCGGATCTTGTGATGAACGAATGTTCCATTGCAGAAGACAAAGACATGGTAGCAGACGCGATAATGGAGAATGACGAAGGAGTAGTATTGGCGAGTGGAGGTTCCCTTTGAAGGGAATTTGACATCAGCATTGGACCGAGTCGAATCCAATATCGTTGCCGGATGCTGATCTCTGGTTAGGAGAAGCAGTAGTGCAAGAAGGGCTCTAAGGAAGAAACAGGAAAATATGATACCATGGAAATAAAGTGAGCGACAACAACAGCCGGTGATGATTATGATTGTGGCATTGCTGAAGTTCTGGATGCCGTCACCCTTGTTGTTGAACGAGCTTGCTATCATACCCGCTTTGCCTCCAATTTTGATTGTTGCATTGAACAAGTTTTGCGTGCCGTCCCTTTCCTTGTTGAATGAGTTTACTATGCCACCTTCTCCGATACTTTGGCTTCCTGAAACATCAAATATAAAACGATTAGCAAGTGAGTACTCTCGATCGAGACAATACTTAAAGAAAAGTAATGCAGGGGAAAACAGAACTATCTTGACCATTACCACGGGAATGGAGGAAAAAGAAATTCATAAGGGAAACGATCATACCACAACCTAAACCACTCACGCATAATGCCTTAATAAAGGAAGAACTATCAAACACCTTCTATTCCATAAATCTTATATATTGTGTGTAGCAACCTGGATTTTCAGGTATATACTAAAACAGACAATGAGTCAAATGCATAACTGGTTCACAGTAAAGAGAACTTCATTGGTTCACACGACCAAGGTGCCAATCAGTTGTTATGTCTGAGATAAGAGATTAAGGAGTTTAAGGTGGAAGAAAGTACTTACAGGTAAATTACTTAATGTACTACGTTGAGCATAAGCATTAAGAACTGAATTTTTAGTTACTTGAGGATCAAACTTTAACTGGCACAAAACAGCTCCAGAGAGTCTGAGGAGAGTGCAATCCAGTTCAAAATTAGAAATTCCCCCACCGTATAGTATCCAAATGGGGACTGTCTTCTTTTGAACCTTTCGCAAACGTGGAAATTAAGTGGCCAAATCCTTAAGAACCTGCAACATCAGATCAAACACATTAAATTACAACATTTTTAAACAAAGGAATGAGTTAAACAATGAGCTCTGTTGCATTAAATTTCATATCAAACCATGTTGCATAGTGACAACGTGATATTTTGCCATTACTTTGACTGAAATTTCAAATCCCAATGATAATATAGAAACCAAAAAAGCTAATTCGTATAGCCCTGTAACACTGAAAACCTAGTTCCAAGAGAATGCAGTTTGTCCAGAGAATTCATGATCTCATTTGTCTATTATCTTGTTACCTCGACGGTCTAATGCCTAACATAATATATAGATATGCATACCCAAGGAAGATAAACTAAATCCAAATATCAGAACAAAGTTCCAAAATTCTTCAAACAAATTGTTTTGGACCACTATGAAGAATTTGGACACATCCAAGGTGTTAACCCTTAGAAGACATCCATCGATGACCTTCAGTGATGGACAGACATCAATATACATGTGAAGCATTGAATCGTAGTGCTAGTTTACTAGATGTGAAAATTCTAGTAAAATTTGGTTGAGAAGTTATTTTGAAGCTACCTCATCTGTTAAGACCCAAGAGAACTTGGTTTGTTTCTAACTTTTATCCTTAATTTCTTTGTATCATGCGTATAGCTTCAACGTAAGTGAATTACAGCACCAGCTCGTAAGAACATATGAAGATTCTGTTCCCCATACACACTTGAGGCCTGGTGCTGAACACAAAACAAGACACATATACTTTCAGATCTAATATGCTTGGAAAAAAATAAACTACTAAACGCATCATATCAAATCATACACATTCCCAAAAGGAATGAAAACTTACAAAGACATCACCGAATTTGGACCCGGTGGTGGAAGAAGCTTCCGTTGCAGGAGTGTCTTTGTCGTCTGCAACGGAAAGTTATGGAGAATCTAAAAACGTAGTTGGCGTACGGTGATTTAGAAGTGGAGGGGATTTTGTGGACGTCCGATTGGGAGATACAGTACCTGAGAAAGACAGAAAACAGAAAATAAATAAATAAAGAAACTAACAAAGAAATCAAACAAGAAAGTATTTTGTTAATTTAATGATACCATGCAACTCAAATTCGGTACAGCAACAGCAACAGCATCCAGTAAGCATGATTTTGGCATTAGCAAAGTTCTGAGTGCCATTGCCCAGATTGTTGAATGAATTCGTCACTTTACATCCGCCGGCTTGACGTATATCAAACACTGAAAAATTAACAAAAGGAGAGAGCTTTTTCGATGGAAAAAGTGACGCCATTTTCAGATTCATACTCCCAATATCTCTGTTTCTGTCTTTGAAGACGAGAGAATGGTTCCTTCGACTGAGTTGACTTTTTATACAGCACTCCTTCTTCCTTATAGATGATTCACACGAACAAGAACCAACCACCACCTAATGTGTGAAACTTAGGCTCGTACTCCAATTCCTAACCAATCATGACCTAAGATATGATTCAAATAAAGTAATTGAGACGGTTCATACTTATATGCATTCTTTTTAAGCCGCCGCTGGTCAAATTTCTGGAATATTCCATGATTATGGTATATGTCTAATTAATTCATAAGTATAACAGTTAATGAAAGAAAAAATAATTAAGTTACTCTAGTTTCCCTTATTTAAAAATAAACAATAATTATGTATAGATGCTTTATATCTATAATACCATAATAGAGAAAGAAATAATGAACAGCAAAAATAGAGACAGGAGTATCTGTCGGTGAATTAAGGATTTATGTTACCTGGTACATAAAATTTTACAAATTTACTTTGTATTTTTTTAAAAGTTTACTTTAATTTATTTCAATACAGTAAATGTAAAATATAGAAACTGAAATGAAAAATTAAAAATTATACCGAGTGTGCCGATAAGTTATTATAAGAATTTAAAACTGGTCACGTGAATTGATTTTAGTAATTTATAACTTAGAGATATACTTGAAATGAATGATTGAAAAAGGACAAAGCTCATCAACACACAAAGTTCTAACTTTATAATCTTTCTTCCTCTGTCCTTGTTAAGGGAAAAATATTTATAAGACTGGTAAAAAGTAACCCACCCAAAAAAAGGAGAAATAAATAAAAGAGAAAATTGTCTTTATTTTCTTTTAAACAAATTTCTTTCAATTTACTTTCTATAAAATCAAACAAAAGGTTTTAACTTTATCTTAACAAATTAAAATAGCCTATTTTTTATTATTTTACTTTCTTTGCTTTCATTTTATTTCTTAAACGAGACATACCTTTATTCTCTGGATTCACTTCAAATAACTTATAGTGAATATAAGCTCATAATTTTTTTTCATCTTTTATTTTTTCTAATTTCACAGTAAGTCTTTTTCAGATCATCATGCATGGAGAAAATTAAACACATAATCAATTTTCATTTTTGTTTTTCAAATTATATATTTTCAAAAATAACTTCAAACGCCGAGCCTATGCAGAAAAATACTCTAAGCACCAGTATAAAATTATAAAGACTTTTATCTCTGTTTACATTTTTCTATTATTTATATTTTTACTCATTATATATGTGTGAGAGTGAGACTTTTATCTCTGTTTACATTTTTCTATTATTTATATTTTTACTCATTATATGTGTGTGAGAGTGAGACTTTTATCTCTGTTTATGTTTTTCTATTATTTATATTTTTACTCATTATATGTGTGTGTTGCCTTTGGAAATGGGTACTTGGATAGATTTCATTACCAAAAGCCCATACCACTACTTACGTTGATTATGTTAATCTCTTTCTTTCTGTTTTTATTTTAATTTTTTCCGTTGTCAATTTAATTTTTAAAATGTTTTTTAAGAAAATCACTTTATAGAATTTATAATATATATTAAAAAATTAAATACCGAAATTACTTTCCCTCGAATATGAAAAAAGACAGTGAAGGAAAAGGGGTATGAAAGAGCAAAATGAACATTTTGATTGCTTGGGCCCAAAACAATAGACCTTGTTCTAGCGTCCAGCCCATGAAAGCATTGACTTTTAGTGCTGAAGAAAACTTATAGAAGATTGAATTTAATGGTATTTGTGAGTCTTTTTTATGATCCATTTTGGTGTGATTTTGGGTTGAGTACTGTTGCAGAAGTTGGATGGTGTACTTGGGCCTCTTTTTCTTTGTATGATATTTAGACATAAAAGAAAACGAGTCTTGGCCACCTACTAAACAATGAAGTCATGAATGCCATTAAAAACAAAACGGTGTAAAAAATATTTGCATCTTGAATAGAAATTACGAATGAACAGTTTTTGAATATTTGGTCTTTTATAAGGAGGACTCTTACCGTATATAGCAACCAATAAATACCAAAAGAGGAAAAAAAACGGGTCCAAGGATAACAAATAAACTTGTCTCGTAGTTATTATCCGAACTCCTTCTTATTTTGAGGGAGAAAGTTTGCATTAACTATAGGCTTCAGTTCTTTAAACAACTAAGATCTATTTGTTTGTTAGGATCAAAATTTTACATCCCCACCAAAGCTTTTTTATTTGTGCCGCTCCACTCCTCCACTACAACCACACTCTTCCGCTCTCCTCCCTTCCTCGTCGCCAATGCGAACTTATATAATATTTAACTTTATCTATTCTATCCAATGTGGGATTTTTAACTCACACTTAGACTATTCCCAACAATCTCCCCTCAAGGGTGAGTCCATCGGCTCTGATACCACTGATGAGTTTATATATATGGGTTATGTTTATAGTCATTGAGAGATTGCGATTCTATATGGTTATATGATATTAGTCTTACACATATAAGACCTTTGACACCACTTTTACACCAAAACCTTAAGGCAATGGTGTTATGGGTCTTTATTCTTATATAGTGTTTAACTTTGTCTATTCTATCTAATGTGAGACTTTTGACTCACATTTATACTATTTCCAACAACCTTCCCATTTTGAAATCGAAGAGAGGTTTGTCTTTTCTCTTTGTGTTTTCTTATTTTTTTTTCTACTTCATACTTATTTCTTCCTAATGAAAGTATTTTTTTATTGCCTTTTATTCAATGTTAGTGGTTATGCGATGGTGCTAGGAAGGGTGGTGGTCACTGGTGACTTTGTTTGTTGGTGGTTCTGAGTGGTGTTGGGAAGGAAAGTGCCGAAAAACACGGTGTTGTTGAAATAATAATTAAAAAAAGTTATAGGCTTTGGTTAAAAAAGAACAGAAGCAAAAAGTGAATAATAGGTCTCAATTCTAAACCAAGACCTAAAGTCCTACCCTTTTTACCTCGATTGAATATGTTTCGGTTAAAGAACCAAAATGGAATTCCTAAAATAATCAATGCCAAAACTCTTACCTGCAATAGTGTATCCATAATAATACTCATCCCCGTCATATCCCATTATTGTTTAAATTACTAAAATACTCATAGTTTATTATGTAACCATATATATATATATATATATATATATATATATATATATATATATATATATATATATATACACACACACTAACACACTTTTTTAATTTTTATTTCTTTTAATTGTTTGCCTTATCATGAATTTCTGATATATTTTCTACTTTATCACAACCTTTGTATATTTTCCGTTTACATGTGAATGTTTAACACTATTAATTTAATTTTTCAATAGCATAAACATTTTATTTACTATATAATATAACAACTTATCTTCTTTATTCTATTATTATTAATTTTTGTTTCATTTTAAAAAAATTTGTTTTACTAAAACAATTTTTATTATCTCTCGACTATTTTGATATTAGAAAATTTTTCTTAGGTGTTTTTTTTTTTTTTTATTTTTAAAAAATTTTTTTTTTTTTTTTTTTTTTTTTTTTTTTTTTTTTTTTTTTATTTTAAAAAATTTTTTTTTAGTTTTTTTTTTTTTTTTTATTTTATCACATCCTTAACTATACATTTTTTTTAGTGCGACTTCATTCAATGTCTATCAAATTGTTTTCATTTGATCATTTTTTAAATATTTTTATCATGTAGAATATCGTTTTCATATTTTATATAATTATTTTCATTTTGTGACTCATTATTATATGTTTAATTTTATCACTATAATTGTATAAATAAATTTTATTTACTTTAATATAATATTTTAATGTAATTTTTATGATTTTTTTATTACCATCCAATATATATTGAAGTTGAAAAGATGAAAGATCTATTTTAAATTTCAATTATTATTAGTTTAATCTTTGTTTTATGTATGACTTCGATGATGTATTTATAATTTTATTAATGGAAAAAAAGATATTTTATGAGAATTTAAGAAATTGAAATAAACATACATTTAAATATTTTTTAATTTAAATATTTGTTTTTCTTTTGTATTTTTTAAAATTATTTTAAATTTTATCAATGTAACATTCACCTTTGCAAATTTAATAAATGTTTTGAATCTCATAAAATTTTATTTGATATTTTAATTTAAAATATAAAAAATTATATATATATATATATATATTTTTTTTTTTTAAATATTACATATTTGACAATAATATATTTCTTTTATCATAATTTTTTATTATTTTATAAGAATTAAATATTTGAGATCAAAGCAGTAAGTGAGTCAACTCAGCTCACATGAATTGACTTATCACGAGTTGGGTTAAAAATGAGTGAGTCCAACCCGACTTATTTCCTGGTGAGCCAAAAAACTTATAATCAAGCTCAACCCACTATGACTTTGTGTGTTAAGTGGGTTGACTCACTAACCCATATAAAATTTAAAAAATATTTTTTTAATTATTTTTAAATTTTCAAATTTGTAGGAAATAATTTTGTTTTTTTCTAGATATTGAAATTTGCAATATCCCAAAGATATTAAGAAACTCATATACATACAATTAAATTAGGATTAATTTTTAATTTTTTAACCTGACTTTAATATGTAGTGAACATTTTAGTTTACGGGTTCTAATCCATTTTGTCATATCAACCCCTAAATTTAACATAATTTAGATAAAAAAATTCGAGTATTCATTTATATTAGTTCATGACTACATATGATGTTATTTATTATATTATAACATTAAAAGTTTAATAATAATAATAATAATAAATAGTTTATTGTTAAACTATGTAATAAATATTAAAAACACTTTTTTTAACTTAACTATAATTGCATAGTCTCTTACCTTTTTCAATGATTTGTTTTTTCCATATAACATGTAAGATATTCTAGGTTGTAGTAAAAAAATTATTTTATATGAAATGGCATTAAACTTAAAAATATGCTAGTACACAAGTGGACTCTGGTGACAACGTGTTAGAAAAAATTATATATATAAATGTAAAATGTGTCATTATTCATGATGCCACGTGCTAAAACACTAGGCATTTTACTTTTCGATATAGATAAATAAAAAGTTAAACAAGAATTAATTCCAACTTTTAATAAGGACCAAAATATATTTAATTTAAATAAAAATAGTTACAGTAATGTCATTCATAAATATCTCATATTGAAATATTTAAATTTGCATATACATTATCTAGTGCTATCTTTTTCCGCTAAATACATGTTATCTTTAGTTTTTTTGTTTTTGTTTTTATCAAAAACCAACATAATATCTCTCACATGGAACGGGGGAGGAGAAATTGAATTTACAAACTTCTTTCACTCTCCTTTTTAAGTCAACCTTATATTTTCGAGTTGTTAATTTTTGTTATAACGTATTTGGGACAAATCAATTAATTAAATTTTGAATGAAATTGGTGGTCCCAGAAGAACAATAATATAACAACTACCACGAACTCGTTTGTAGAAAAGATCTTAATTATATCAAATTGCTTTCTAACTTAAGAAATGTTTGGTATTATGTTGCAGAAACGCTTATTTGATGTAAGGTACTAAAGTTTAACTTAGCTAGCTTGCTTTTGTTCTTTTCCTTAAGAAAACAAAATTAATTAAAAGCTACCCACGCCCTTGTTAAAAGTGATGTCATGACAACGCACAAAGACACAACAAATAATAACAACGTATATAAATGAAAGAAGGGAAAAAAAATCTAAACAGTAACAAAAAGAAATGGGCGATATGTATTATTGATGTGTATATTATAAATTGGTAGGTAACCCACAAATATTACACCAAAGATATTTTGTAAACATTTTCTTAAGCATATAAAAAGAGAATTCGGACACAAACTTAAAAACTTTGAAAAGAAGGGTTATTCATGAAAAAAAAGTCATGAATAGCTTTTGTTTAAAAAATTAACTGTAAAGTCCTAAATTAATATTGTCTAAAGTAAAATACTAATAATAATAAAAAAAAGAAAGTGAGAATGAGAAATGTTTTAAAGTCAGGTAAAAATCAAGGTTATTTGCTTTTAGTTAATTTTTTTAAAAAAATTAAAAAAGAAAAGAAAAAGAAAGGCTAGCAATCTCACGTTTTTTCTCTAGATAGTAATTTTGTTTTTTTTTTTTTGTTTCTGTCTCTGGGCGTTGCACGTGACACATCACGTGCACTCTCAACCTATCCCCTTTGACAAAAAAGACCCTACAGTTTTCCTCATTAGCCGGCATCAGACTTTCACACACACACCCGGACACAAAAGTCTCTTTCTTTTCTCTTCAACAATTCCTTTATAGAATCTTTCTTTTGTTTCCTAGTTTAGCATGGCGGTGGCAATTTGATATCAATAATACTATTTGACATTTATATAAATTAATATTTTATTTAAATAATAATATTTTATTAAGAAAAGTTGATTTCAAATGATAATTATTTAGAAATGATACGTTAAAATAACTTTTTCCTAAAATATGTATGTACAGTGTGTGCTGAACTTGTCTTCTTTGTAATTTTGTTGTATAAGTGAGGAGCAGTTATTACAAGTGAGAGAAAAACGATTCAGGACTGAATTACTATCTAGAGACAAAGTTTAGATCACTGTAAAATGATAAATTATATTTTTCCTTGGGTTTTATAAAAAAGTTTGCCATGCTCACATAAATAAAACTTTAAATTCATACAACTTTTTTTTTTATTTTTATATAATTTAGACTTTGCTAACCAAGAACTATGATTGTTGTGTTGTGGAAACATTGCGCGCCGTTACCCTCATTATTGAATGAGTTTCTAACAATAGCTTCGCTTCCTGCAACATATAAAATGTGTAATCATTAGTAATTGGACATTAATTATGGAGAGAAACTTGAAAAAAATAATCACGATGAGGAATACCGTTTGAAGTGAATTAAAGTTTTAGTAAAAAAAAAAAAATCTTCATCTAGAACTGTAGAATTACGGAGGAAATACCCACGTATAGTTGGTCCTTTTTTCCGCTTTTAGGAGCCCCATAGAATAAAAGAAACTATTGATATCTTGATAACTCTTTTTTTCTTAAATCCACATCATAACTCTTACCGGTGTTGAAATAATAGAAAGGATTGTGATGTGTGGCTAATGCTTTTCTCTCACCCATCTTAACATTTAGACACATACAACCAAATCAAAGGAGCCCCATAGAATAAATGGAACAATTGATATCTTGATTGTGACGTGTGATTAAAGAGAAGAACGGTTGTGAAAGTATAAGGTCCATCGTCAACCTTGGTGACCCCTTCCATGCTCCATAATTTTTTCTCTCAGCTCAGCTAATGCTTTTCTCTCACCTATCTTAACAGCTATAAAGGTCTCTGGCAATTTGTTGAAACCTTTTTTTAGTATTAGAACACCTTTTTAAGACATTTCAGAAGAGAAAGTACACTTCAATCCCGAGGGAATAATTGAGTTTTGAAAAAGGAATGAATCGATCAGAGTTCATTTCAGCGTGAGGACAAAAATGACGTACACAAACAAGTTCAGTATGTTTGTTTATTTTGAGTGAGTTTAATGAAGTACGAGCGGTGGTTGACAAATATATTACCTGGAGTAAGAGAAAAGAGGTGATTGGCATATGCAGAAGAAAAAGGCAGAGAAGGTTTCCCTGATACTACCACTCTCGCACATCTTCCCAAACCTATCTTAATAGCCGCACCAATCCTTACCACACTGATCGCAAGAGCTATGGATGCACACACCAGAGGAGGAAACCGTTGCATCTGGAACAACTTTTATGTCAGCTTCTAGGGTAAACATCTGATTTGGGACCACAAAATTAACACCAGATACAGGCTAGCTTAGCCCTACCTACCAACCTACCCGCAAGTTCAATATTGAGTTACATCTGCAACCTCCATTGATGATGATTGTTGAGTTGCTGAAATCTTGTGTTCCATTACCTTTGTTATTGAATGAGCTTGTTATAGCACCCACTGTGCTAGCTTCACACCTTGTACACATTCATCAAATCTAAACATTATTAGCTGTCAATTAACACAATCCAGAAAGCAAGGAATTTTTGCATTTATTATCTTTTACCAATTCACAGAAAGCAAATAAGCGAAACTAAGATTTAATCAGTACGGCTTTTGGTAGAACAACTAAGGTTTTCTCTGAGGTCCCTTTCTTGTTCTTATTCTCTGGGTTAATTTGGCTTCTTGAATGGGTATTGAACCGCGGGTTTTGTTCTCAAAGATGTGAAGGCGGAGAGGGAGGATATCTGCGGCAGAATGTCTCCGGAGAAGTCATTGTGGGAGAGGTAGAGGTGTTCGAGAGCGGTGAAGCTCAAGAGAGGGGAAAAGGTACCGTTTAAGCGGTTTTCGTGGTGGTCGACGAAGCGGAGGTAGACAAAGGAAGGGAGGGAGAGGCACACCATAATGCCGTTTGTGGAGCACTCCACTCCGAGCCACGCGGCGGAGCAGGTGTCGCTTCCGGTCCAGTTGAAGAGGAGGTTGTCGTGCCTGTCGGTTTGGAGGAGGAATTGGGTGCGGGCGAGTGTATCATTTTGCCATGCACTCTCTGCAACACAGAGGATGGTCAAGGCCAATGACAGTGACAGGTTTATGGAAGAAGGTTCTTTCATGTTGGGTGTGGGAACGGGGCAAGAATGCTTTTGCTTGTTCTTATTTTTTCCTTTCTTCTTCTCTGGTGGTACACTTGTGGTGTGTTCTTGGATCTGTTCCTTGATTTCCCAGCTTCTTACTATAAGATGGTTATTCCAGTATTTTTTTTATCTCTTTGTCTGTTCATCCTGGTAATCTTCCGGCAATGAGGGACCACCTAACACCACCAAAAAAATTCTAGTAAAGTTATGCTTAGGGTTGTTGTCCCTAAAGCTGAACCTGCAAGTGAAAAGTTGCTTGACACAGCATTTTGATTTCCAGTTTGCTGTCGAAGTCGAAGAAGCACTAATTATAAAATATAGTAAATTAGGTACTAGAATGTATTTATTATAAAATTTAACAATTTGCTGAATAAGATACTACAAAGATTATGGTGTTAGCAAGAGAAACAACTAAAACAAGCTATTTAGAAATGATACATAGAATTATCTACATACATATGAATGCATAGATACAACACTATGCAGAATCCCAGTAACGCTGTGAGAGTGGAAAGCATCAGAAGCAATATGAAAAGGAAAAATAACACTAGAATCAGCATAGTTGGGGTGTGGGGAGGGAAAGAAAGGAGTAAAGAGAGCTGAGAGTTGCACTCGAACTTCTACATTATATATACGGTGTATAGAAGATGAGAGTGAGAGTACACAAACCAACATTCTGTCTTGCAACCATTTAAGAACTCGAGCCAAAGATTAATAAAAGTAGTTGTGGGTGGTAGTACAAATGTAGTTATTGTATAATAATATCACGTTCCTTGTAGTTATTATAAGTAAAGATTGAGAAGACATAGTAGTAACTAAATGTATTTGGTGGAGTTAGGCCTTGAAAAGGGCATTTACGTGGTTTGAGATTTATGGCTTTTTGTGAGAAAGTGTAGGGTATGATGAGGAAAAAACATGGAAACAAGACGGTGCTTATTTATGGTATGAACGGAGAGAGTGATGAGAATTGGGCTATGATGGTAATTTTCCTGGAAAGAATCTTATTGGTTATCGCTGAATGAGACAGAATGTGGGGTTGATGATGCAACAGTTTGAGCGAGGGAGGGTGTTAGACTACGTGAACTTTGGTGCTTTGTTCCGTGTGTTGGGTTCCTCTTGATAATGGGTACTAATAAATCGAAGCGATAAAGTAAAGTTTAATTTAATGGTTAACAATATAATTATATTGTTAACTTTGTGTTCTGCTTTCAGTTTTCTAGCCAAAATATGCAACGCATATAATACACATATAGGTCCAAGACCACAACAAATCCGTTTTTGAATATTCCGATAGTATGTGCGTAGATCTATGAGAAACATTTGTTGATAAGAGCCATGATTTACGCATTGGTCCCACGAAGGCGACGTTGACTTTTATCACTCCCACACAACAGTTCATGCATATGAACACTAAGAGACACTGCAGTATCTCAGTTTTGTTTTATTTTTGGAATCAAGGTGCTGGCTATCCTTATAACTTTGAACATATTGAATGAAAATTCACTTCAGAATCATCATCACTTCGCCTTCTGTCTCAAATACTCACTTCTGGGCTTTCTAATTTTGTTTTTCCTTTGCAATTTTAAAATCCCTTTTTTCTTTTTCCTTCGTAATATACAGACATCACCTAAAAGCAAAAAATGCCATCTCTTTTTCCATAAGTTGAAGCAAAGACAGTGTAATCGTAATTTATGCTAACACAGGTACACCTAACAGGGTTTCATGTCATTAATTAACCTGTAGGACAAAGAAAGAGGTAGGCAGTGGTGTAGCCCCATATGGTCACCTAGATTGCTGTCGAATATGACCTGACCAAAGGAGGCATCTCCACCACTTTAGCCCCATATGGTACCCTTGTCTTCGATTTTGGCGCTGTGGACTTCTGGGTCCCACTTGAGATATTGTGCTTTTGATATGTAGATTAGGGTTACCATCATTTCTCAGATTTTGATGGAGAGTGAGATGGAAAAGGAATTGAAGACGTTTTGATTGATCCTTTTGGACAAATTGATCTCTTCCATTTTTTCTATTCACTTCGATAACATTGTTTAATTGGTAGGTAATACTCGTTGCCATGGTTTTGGCAAACCTTGAAGTGATTTTACCTCACCTGTTTAGATTCAACATTCAAACACTTTATTATAAATAGGACGTACGAAATTTATGGAAAACAAAAATAGATAAGAATTATATCAGGAGATTTATGAATTAGGTCAACCAGCGCTTTTAGTGTAAAAGCTAAAGCGAACTGGGTTGCTTCATTGACCACTGCCGAATTGCTCAATCTAATACCAATTAAGATTAATTATTAGCTTAAGAGAAGGTAAACTTAAAAAAACCAGAACTTGGTCAAAAAGTTGCAGCAAGTTGTTGTCCAATGATACGGAATTTTATTTTTACCAAGAGTTGTAGAGTTAATTTGTAAGATTTACCACACAAACCTATTCCAAAAAAAAGAAAAAGAGAAGCTAAAATTCACAAAAATTAATGTTGTGAATCATTGTGGAAAAAGCACATCTCTTAATTAGTGGTGGTCCCGAAATTAGACTACTAAAAAGTAGGTTGACGTTCATATGACACTCAACTTAAAAAGAAACATGTTGAATGGAAATTGTATTTTAAAGTTTGAACATTAGATAAAGTAATATGATAATCAGTCTGGTTTGTGAATATTCTGAGGTTATAGTTGACTCCTATTTTTTTATGTTTACAAGGGCAAAGGTATTGACTCCACCACACTTCATTATTTTTTTATTTGCCTTTTCAAAGAAAAAGGGTAAAAGGAGGATTTTGTTGCGTCATAAGTAAGATAAAACAAAACCTGTTCTTTGTGTTTTATTTTTATCACTTCATTTTTTTTTACCTTTAAACGAAAATGTAGTTGGCACCTGGTAAATGGTCACGTAAACAAAAAAAGAAAAAAACTATAAATAAGCACCATAAATTAATATTAATATTTACAATAAAAGAAACCAGATGAGTAAAGGACATGTGGATGATTCTGTAACGAAATAAAATCTATTATAGCTTAATCAAATAATAGTACACATGTTATCTCTTCTTTCCAATCCCCCTTTTACTATTATTCTTTTGACAATTGATTGTCTCTTTCATGTTGATCCGATAGTTAATGACAACTTCTTTTCTCAATACTTTTTTCCTTTTGTCTCTTATGATCAAATCACAATTGATAGATTAGGGTTGTTTTCGTCATTAAACTTTTAACTTATCTAGTTAATGTAATCTGAAAGTTTTTTTTTTTTTATCAAAGTAAGATCCAGTAGTCCAATTATTTTAAATTTTATCTGTTTGTTGTATTTTAAATTATTTTAAATTATATTTGTTGGAATCTAATCAATATTTCTATTCTTGCTTAAATTTTAAATGTGATTATTTTTAAACCTTTGTTCAAATTGTTATGGTTATGCTTGATTTTGCTTCTATTAACATCAAAATAGAGGGAAATAATTAAGGATGACAATAAAACAAAACAATATTAACGATATTATTTATTCTAATTAAATATGGAAATTATGAGAATTACAAAATTATTGCAATGTATAACAGCAATTAAGATATTATCATCAAAATCGATGATGCTGGTAGGCAAGATTTGACTTCTGTTGGACTTTTTGTTCAAACTTACTAAAAACATACAAAAATTATTAAATGGTCTATGTAAATTATAATTAATGGGTATGAGCAGTAGATCCAAAATATTTTTTCATGCTAGTGAGGTATAACATATTCTTTTTGTGTCATGAACAGATGCATAATATAGTACAAAAGAGGCTATTAAATGGATTTTCTTTTTAAATTTTCTTCAACGAAAAATGCAGGTGAAATATAATTTGTGTTTAAAACTGTTAGGAATATGATATAAAGCACCACTGTTTTGTAATCATATCATATATGTAGTCGAGTTATTTGGGGTTTACATAATTTTAAGGATGTCTAAACAAAGTATAAAAAATGATAATAATTTTTACTGTGGGTTTAAAAATGTCGAGGAAAGTGATAAGATTTATTTATCTAGATAGTTTAATGTAGTAAACAATAAGCAGACAAATATGTTTGTTGGGTTGAACGGTAGATGGTTATTTAGACTAGGAGTATATAGTCGTTGGTATGATATAGAACGTTCCAGATAGATGAGATCGAATAGTGAAGAAAAAAAAGAAAGAATTCATTTGACTACTTCGTTTATTAAGACGTTAAACAAGTTGCAACCACCTACATTAAATAAGGTACACTGCATCTGCAATATATTATTGCATTTTTAAATCCTTTTTTAAATAGAGTTCCAAATATTCCAAGCAAAATTATACTTTAACACTAAAAAAATTATACTCATTTGATTAGTATTGTAATGTGGGTTTCTTTTAAGGTAACATATACGAAAATTTCAGTGAATATATTTTATAAAATTCAATTATCACTTCCAAACGAAAATCTTAAAATAATAATTTGTAGATAATTTTACTTATACTAGTTATCTTGTTATTTTTATTTAATGTGAAACTTTCAAGAACATTAATTTAATATTATAATATTTATTGTCATTATTTAAGTTAAAAAAATTAATTAAAATATTAATATTTAAATTATGTATGGATGTGTCTAGCATCGCCCCTCCTCTTCTTTGAATGGAAGAGAATCTTCAAAAAATGTACTCCATCACATGTGCCGGTATGTCGGGATGGAAACGTCGAACGGTGTCTCAGTTTCGAAACAAACGAATCTAGATTTTCTTTTCCCACTAATTTCGCTGTTCTTCCATTTTCTTTTTCCGGGTCACATTGGTGATGAAAAAGCAAGAGAGTTGCAATTTATTCTTTGTTTTATTAGTATTTATTATTTTTTATAAATTGGTCAGAACCAAAAGTTGTCTGCAGTGATGTTGGCAACGCTTGCTGGGTCCTGGGTCTGATGACCCAAAGATTTTGAACTTGTATTTTAATAATAACCTTCTTTTTTAAACAAAGTTTCTACTATACTAAGGAAGTTTAGCGGTGGACGGATTAGCATAATAATTTATTAATGTGTTTGTTAATCAGTGCACGGCTTTGGGTTTGAGGGAATTAATTAATCGCAAATCAACCCTTTTCTAAGTTTGAGGTCCGAGGGTTGTTGTGGTGTAGCTTGAATATAATACGACTTTCTGTCTTTTCTGAAACACTTGCATTGCATGCATGCACATCATTTCATAAATATTGTGGAAGATCACAACATTCTGACTTAAATAACAATATTTCACTTCAAAAGAAGGACCAAATCATTCATGTTCAGAAAAAGGTTGCTGATCCCCAAATAAAGGTATCCTACTAAAAAATAATAATAAATGCTTCCTTCATTAAGTGGATTCTTAATTTCTAGTTTCAGTATAAAAAAAATAACCACGTGCACTTTTCATAAGTAACAAATTTGTTATTTAAGACAAACAATGCGCCCTTTTGAATAAACGCCAATATATTATTTTTTGTTTTTTCAGTTCTATCTCCTTAAATATTACTTTTTAAATTAAAATAATTATTTATAATAAAAAAATATTTTTCAAGTAAAATCATTCTACATTTTCTCCTATTTTTTGAGCATAGTTACTGATGGCCTTTTTTGCGACAACTCAAGTCCAGTGTAATTCAACGGACCCTACTGTTCTAACATTCACCCTACACACCCTTCCACACCCACTTTTCTTAGAAAAATGATTGGTTGAAACTCACATCATTTTTTTTATTATTTTAAGATTAATTTGTAACTTAAAATAAATTAACTTGTAATTTATGAAGGTGGTAAAAAAAGTGATCATCTAGACGTCAACCTATAATTTCTACTTTTCTTATATGCACGAACCCAACATCAGTACCTCATTCAACTTGACATTCCTCTATCATCACCATTAAAGAGGATCTGAGAACCATATCACTTTCTTTTTCTTTTGAAAATACCTCGACTCCATGACTCTGGGGAGAGGGGCACCAAAACACGACACCTAGAACACCATCACCAGACACACAGAAAACTCCATCATCCTCCTCACGATCCACTCCACCCTTCACCCCCAAGACACCACACATACCCATCTTCTTCCTCAACCAAAAGTTCACCAATACCTCCATTACCATCCCCTCCACCCACACCGCGACATCTTCACCCATCAACCTCACGAAACACGCGCAAAACACACTTTTCTCATCTATTTCTTCTTTCCCCTCCATTAACAACAACACCAATGTTCATCCTCATTCAACCACAGATTCCTCCATTCCTTCCATCTCTCTTCACCTACAAACAGACAAACACAAAACGCACAACATGCTATTTCACTCATCTTCCCCAAAATTTAAGCCGCTCCTGCATATCTATTCTTCTTCCATCACCTTCATCAATCTCCACCTTCAACCCCATCACCTTTATCTCCCACAACACCTACACTCCAAAGGAGGGGAACTCCATTTTCTTCCTCTCGGCACAATCCCCACACATTCATCACCACACTTTCAATAGAGACCCACAACACTTCCCTTCACACATCCACCACCCTCACCATCAACCCCATTATTTTCGTTCATGTCCTCACCAACACACATAGAACAACCAATGATACATGTTTACTTCATCCATTCAACATCTTCCCCAAGACCCATTCTTCTCCAACTACCACTCTTCATCTTCATCACCTAACACAACCCTAGAACAATTCAAAACAAGAGAAAACCAAATCGGGAAAACAGAAAGAGAGGGATAGGCTCGTCGGTGCCGCTGACGACGGTCGTGGTTGAAGTCACTGCAAGGGCGGTGCTCTGAAGTTCGCCGAAAGATGCAGGTCCATGGTGTAGAGTTTGGAAATGGAGGTGGAGAAGAACCTCCTGCGCACCAATGGAGTAGAAGAAGAAGAATAAGAGATGCTGCGCGTCACTTGTCGCCGTCGACGGCTCCGGTGAACCAGATAGGTGGCGGTGGTGTTAGCCAGTCACCGGAGGTGCCACGGCTGCGGCTTCAGGAAGCACGGTGTCCGCGCGTGAAAAGGAAGGAGATGGTGATTTCGGTGTTCGCTCGCGACACCTCCGACGGCGACGGTCGTGTGTGGCCATGGGATGTGCAGCAGTGATGGATCTGTGCAGGGAGGCTACCTTGCGGAGAAGAAAAATAAGGGTTCTTGAAAAGAAAGAGAAAGTTTGGTCCGGGTAAGTTTACTCCCTGCAGCCCTCTATTTTAGTTTTCTGCACCATCCCATGTATATTAATTAGACTTTAATAATGTTAACTGCACTTCCACATCTTCATTGCACCTGCACATTTACGTGCATCACACATTAATTATGTTTCATGCACCTATGTTTTATTGGGCGCACCCCAGGTTTTGCACCTATTTGCAATAAATTCCTTCTAGTTGCACCCCTACGTTTTACCCGTTACAATCCAAATTCTTACAATCCATGATAATTTTCAAGTTATGCCACTTATTCCATATTTTCATACTTTTATCTTTCTTGTTTTTCGTAATTCATATTTTCAAGTGTGTACTAATTTTCATAAATATATAAAAATAAAAAATATATTTTAAAAAAAAAATATAAATAATGTATATATATATATATATATATATATATATATATATATATATATATTAAGTAGGCTACTTTAAATTTGTTTTAAATCATTTTGGATGTGTTTTTTTAGTATATTTTAATATTCTAAAATCACTTATGTACTTTTAATTTGATTATTTTAATATTTTTAAAGCACTTTGGATATATTTCTAATTTGGTTATTTCAAGATTTTTAAATAATTTTATATGCATTTTTAATTTAGTTATTCCAATGTTTTAAAATCACTTTAGATATATTTCTAATTTGGTTTTTCAAGATTTTTAAACTAATTTTGTTATTTAAATTTTTTAAACTATTTTGGAGGATGCAATTTCTGTTTAGTTACTTTAAAATTATTTGGAATATTTTTTTATACTCATAATCTTTTGGTCCTATAGAATATTACATTAAAATTAAAAACCTTTTCTCCCTACAAATATTTTCTATAAAAGATTTATACTCACAAATGTTTCTTATGAAATATATTTTTTTACAAAGAATTACGTGATTTCTAATTTTCTTCTTTATGAATGAAAATATGTAGGATCACCGATTGAATTCACTTTTCAAAAATTCAAAATATTTCAAAATCTTTTTTTCAATTTATTTTCTAGTTAGAACTGTGGTTCCTGATTTTTTTATTGTGAATGAAAATTCAGAAGATCGAAGTTAATCCTTATCGAATCTAAAAATTAAAACATATATTTTTTTTATCTTATACGCCTTTTTATTCTTATCTTTTTAGAAAAAATAAACATTTTATAAAAGTAAACGTAGTTAATTAAAGGTAACTGTCTTAGAACGAACATTATAAGTGCTAATATATTTCATATACGTACTCTTAAACTCAAAATTTGATTTTCACAAATGAACTCTTATTTTATACTTTCTCCATAATTTTTTAAAATAAACTAATGCCGATTTCAAATTATTTTTTCTTGCTGCAATTTAGGCCGCTTCGTTTAAAGTAGATTTTCTTGGTGAGAGACACTGAAAGCCTTGTTTGCAAGCTAATTTGTGATGCCCAATTGCCTTTTTCCTAATCCTTTTCATTCCTTATTTTCGCGTGGTTAATATGTCGTTTCCTCAACCCCTTTCTTCATTTGATGTCCATAAATCCGATCCATTTAATTAATGTTGCCATTACTATTAATATCCATATTTCAATGATCGAATCAGTTCCATTCCGATAATTCTTCCCTTGGTGGTGATTTTGTTTTTTGTTGAGGCTGACGCAAGCAACGTGTAGGTTTGTAACTTTGATTTGTATTATTTTATCTCAGCCCACCTTTTCTTTTGCTTATCTAATATAAACAGCCACACGAATCGGTTAAACCCTGACTTTGACTGTTGATCTATATACTTCATGGGAAGTTAAATTTAATTAATTAAATATATTTGTTCAAACCCTTCATTTTCGTAGGAGCATTCGCCGACGAAATTATTTAAATCATCATGACACTGACAACGAGTGAAGTAAATCCAAGTAAGATGACTCCGAACAGACAATGAAGAAAAAATTTTGATACGAAGGATTAATGAGCTTCCTAAAAATTCAAACTATATCCAATGCACCTAAATATTTAAGCAAGGCTTGCCGAAAAAAAAAAATTGAAAAGGTAAAGGCATGTATTGTACTTCATGATCCGGTCCAAACAAAGACTACAAATAAAGAACTACATTAACAAACATGTAGACGCTTGACCCAACATTTCAAGAATCAATTAGCGCACACCATCCAACAAACTAAATTTAGGACTGTCCCGTGTGAACGAGAGAAAAGCGTTAGAAGAGTGCTTATGCAAAATTAACTCGCGAGGAGCAGTTAATACAAGTGAGAGAAAGATGAGACAAGACAATTATTATTTAGGGACAAAGTTTATAGATCACTGTAAGATGATAAATTACACGTTTCCTTACGTATTTTATAAAAAGTTTCCCATGTCCACAAAAGTAAAACTTTAAATTCATACAGTAACGTTTTTCTTTTTAATTTAGACCTTGTTAAACAACAATTATGATGGTCGTGTTGTGAAAATATTGGACACCGCTGCCCTCATTTTTAAATGAGTTCCTAATGATAGCTTCGCTTCCTGCAAGATATAAAATGTGTAATCATAGTTATTGGGCATTCAATATGGAGAAAAACTTGAAGAAAAATTCACGTTGAAGAATATCGTTTTAAGTGAATTAAAGTTTTAGTAGGAACAAAAAAAAAAGCCTTGTCTGGAAGGGTAAAGTTAAAGAAGAAAAAAGATAAAATCTATTGAACCGAAGAAAATAAGAAGATTGGGAAAAGGAAAACATGGAACCTAAGAAGATTGACGTGAATTTAGAAATTGGGAGTTCATGGAAGGATCACTGCTTTTCTTTCATCATCATACGATAGTGATTGTCTGAACATATGGGAATTTTTGGTGACCACATGCAGTTGGAATTATGTGCCAACGTACAGTTTCCAATGACCATTTTATCTATTTTCCTTTTTTCCTTTTGGTACAGTATCTTTCCCTTATTAAATAAATCCTTATTTGACTTTTAGCAGTACCAAATCAAGCGTGTGGCCACACGTCTCAAAAGTACACTGTTTGAACACTAATTCATGAATCACTTTTGGGCACAACCAAATCAAAAACCACTATGCCCACCCTAAATCTTTATGAAAAAATCCTCCTACTTTGGTGAGCTTCTCTTGCATGCATGCCTCTTTAATTTTTGTCTAAACCCTCACCTTTCTTTAAGTGCTACCAATGGTATCTCAACGTTTATTGAACTTTGTTGAGGCCATTTTTAAATCATTTAAGAAGAGATAGTAGAGTTGAATCCCGAGGGAATAATTGAGTTTTGAAAGGGGAATGAACTAATCAGCGTGAGGATTAAAATGACGTACACAGGTTCAGCATGTTTGTTTATTTTGAGTGAGTTTGAGGAAGTATAAACGTCAGGTTGACATATATATTACCTGGAGAAAGAGAAAAGAGGTGATTGGCATCTGCAGCAGAAAAAGACAGACAAGGTCTCCCTGATAGTGCCACTCTCGCAGCTCTTCCCAAACCTATCATTTTTCTCTCACCAATCCTTATCACACTCATCGCAACACCTATGCTTGCACGCACCAGAGGAGGAAACCGTTGCACCTGCAAATTTTTTTCGTCAGGATGGGTTTCTTCATGCATGTTTTGGGATAATAGCAGTTGACACACTTGTACACTCATTTAACATGTTTTTATGAGAAAAAAAATAAAAATTATCATGTCAGATGAATATAAAAATGTGTCTCACTCATTTTCTTTTTCTTTGTTTTGGGACCACAAAATAAAATAACACCTATACATGCTAGCTAGTTCCAGGCACCACTGCAAGGGACCCTCACTCATACATTCACCTTTCTTTTCTTTACACATATTCTTTATTATATTTTTTTTATCATTAAAATCACCAAATCAAGAGTTATTTACTACTGTCTCAGGATATCAAAAAATTAATTTTTCTCTAAACACCCTAAAATGTTTGCATACTTCACTATTTGTTATAGCTTAGTCCTACCTACGGACCTACCTGCATGTTCAATATTGGTTTACATCTCCCCCCTCCATTGATGATGATCGTTGAGTTGCTGAAGTCCTGCTTTCCATTAGCTTTGTTATTAAATGACCCAGTTACACCACTCACTCTGCTAGCTTCACACCTTGTAAACATTAATCAAATCTCAAAATTGTTAGTTATCAATTAATCAATTAATCAAATCTCAAATCTCCTAGATGCATCTTTATCTGTGAGTAACTTGAGAGCCAACAACTTAAACATACATAGTTGTCAACCCTCTCAATAACTTTTGGTGCCTCTGCTGCTAGAACCATAAATATGTATGATGATAAATATTTTACTCAGCAAGTTATCACTGTATTTTATAATATCACATTCTAGTAAACTAACAAAATTTGTTTATTTTTTTTAATTTTTATTTTTTTTCTTTGGTTGCCTTTCACAAGCGGCGCTGCAAAGTAGAGGAACCCACAAAATCCAAATGTAAAAACCTTTATCTCTGCAGATGACGATCACAGTCTCACCGCCGGCAACCACCATTCTTTCCGGCAATGACGCCGCAAGGCTCGAAAAGATAGAATCAGGAATATGGTGCCCCAACTTCTTTCGGACTTTCTGAGATAACAACTTGCTTCTGTCCATACTGAAATCCAAGACCGCAGTCGCAGCATCATCAATGACTCGCCGTTGATCACAATAATACAAGAAGCTTATTTGTGGTATCAGATTGGACAAGATGCTGCTCCGCTTCCTCAGCTCTCTTTCCTGTCGAGTCACCATATCTGACTCCAAAATCTCCCTTTTCTCGCTGTTGCTAATATCAAAAAACATATATGTCCATCACCCTATACATGTCGTGGACGCTGCTATAAGAACATCACGAAGAGGGCATCGCTCCCTCTTTTTCTCACAATCTCATCATGAGGTGTCACCGCCAATCACTTTGACTGCGCCCGCCATCTTCGCCGCCGCACCTCAACTACCCCGACTCGGTGGAATTCTCGCCGCCTTCACGAAACACCGACTCATGGGCCGAGCCCTTTGCGCCGGCGTCGTCGAAGCTAAGTCTGATGCGCAGATACGGCCGGCATATTGTCCGGCACCCGACGACAAGTCCCTCTGCTCCGTCGGCGACGACACGGGCATCATCGTTTAGGTAGGGGCCACATCACTCGCGGACCTCTCCACGCGCCTCTTGAAGATGTTCCTGTACTCGATTGCTTCACCTTCATCACCACCGATGAAGACCTGGTGAAAATGATATCAACGAGTACGAAAGAACCGCCGCCACCACCATCTTCTCCGTCACCTCCTCCAAAGTAGTCCATTCAACTGTTATCTTCCTTATCACTCTCTTCAATCACTTCCATTCCACACTCTTATCTTCTTTCTCTGTCTCATTCATTCCCAATGCATTGAATTCTTTCATGGGCTTTCTCCGGCGACTCTAGGGGCCAAGAAAGACCAGAATCTGCCACCCTCCGACGGGTAAGCCACCAAACTAGCCAAGGAAAATACAACGTGGAACTTCTTTAAGCGCAGTACGAGGTACATGTACAGCCGTTCCCTTCACTTTTTTGTGTTCCTTTCTCTGAATGCTTGGTCGCCAACAAGCATGCCGTTACCGTTGCCGCTGTCATCGCCGGGAATACCAGCTACCGTGGCTCATCCCCGGCGGGTGGAAGGAGAAACGGCCGCAGCTGTAAAGATCCAGTGGGCTTTCCGGGGTTACCTGACAAGGAGGGCTTTGAGAGCACTTAAACCACTTGTGCTGTTTCAAAGGTGCAAAGCCAGACTGTTTCAACAACCACTTTGTCCCTTCTACTTTTTGTGTTCCTTTCTCTGACCACACGATTACAAAGTGGTTTTGATCATGCAAAGCTTGTAGAAGATGTGTGAAAGATTGGGGTGAGAGTGTACCATGATGTTAGATGGGATTGTGGAAGGGAAGAGTGGACAATGATGGGATTGGGGTGAGAGTGGACCATGATGTTAATGAAACTCAAAGCTTGCAGCCACAAGGATAACGTATCGAAGAGAAGCAGCAGCAGATTCGAATGAAGAGAAGCAACAGCTGCAACAAAATTCAACATGAGAATCGGTTTTCAAGCACATCCAATCATCACAAGCTTTGAAAAAAAATAATGTTACCTCAAAAACACACCAATGTAGCCACACACCAACGAAATAATCACACAAACGAGCACAGGCGCAAAATCAATCTTCAGAAAGTAATTGATCGATTACAACCTTGAAATCGTCTACCCAAAACGATGTTGATTTAAAAACGTGTGGCCCATATTTCACCATAGCCGTCGGGTGTTCACCGGAATGACGCCGGAGGGAGGGACAAAGTGGTTGTTGAAACAGTCTGTAAAACGGTCAGCAGGGACTGGGAGTATATAAAACGGTCATAATCGGAGTTGGAGTTGTTGGGCAGGTACCATCTCCGTCAGGGCGGATTGTGAGCCACCTCGCGATGAGCGAGGGAACCGACGTATGGTCAGCCCATGGAGTTGGCGACCAGCGGGCAGGAAGAGTTCTGAACGGTGAAGGACCACGGTGGCAACTGGCAGGCCAGAGAAGTTGACATGTGTGATGACGAAGTTGCCCATATTGCCCGAGCCTATTGTGAACGGGATGGGCAAAGGTGGCGACCAAGATGGCGACTAGCGGGCTGGAGAAGTTGGGAACCGTGATGGACAAAAGGTGGCGACAGGCGGGCCAGGGAAGTTTCTACTGGGTTTGGATGAAGGTGGCGTCCGGTGGGCCGGAGAAGTTATAAAAGGTGATGCACCAAGGTGGCGACCGGCGAGCCGGAGAAGTTGTAAAGGACGAAGAACCAATGTGGCGAGCGGTGGCCGGAGAAGATGTGAACGGTGATGGACTATCCTTTCAGTTGGTTGGAAAGGTTAGCGTAGCTTTTGTTTTCCAGTTTTCCGTCGAAAGTGGAAGAAGAAGCACCAAGCGATATTATAAAATCCAATAAATTAGATATCAGAATGTATTATTACAAAATAAAATTTAACAACTTGCTGAATAAGATTTACTCGAAAGATTATGGTGTTAGCAGGAGAAAACACTATAAAACAAGTTTTTCAGAAATGATACATAAAATTGTATGCATAGATATGCATGCATACATACAAGGCCATGTAGTATCCCAGTTTGAAAGAGGAAAACATGAGAAGCAATATGAAAATGAAAAGTAATACTGGACTGAGCATAGTTGGAGTGTGGTGAAGGGGGGGAAGGAAATAGTAATCAGAGCTGAGAAGTTCACTTGAACTTCCACTGCCATCTTGCCCCTATATCACTGACGGAGTGTAGAACGTGAAAGTGAGACCATACAAAAGATACTTTTGTAGTTGCTTACTATAAGTAAAGATGGAGAATATAATAATAAGTAAATGTAGTAGGTGGGTTAGGCGGTGTAAGGGTCATTGAGATGGTTAGAGATTTAGCAGAGTATTGATACAAGATTCTTTTTGATGTTTTCCTTTTAAGAAGTACTATGTTGTGATCAAGTCACTTTGAGGGTGATTATCTATCGCTTGTGCGAGGGGCAAGAGAAAGGTAATGGCTTTTGTGAGGGTAAGTGGGCTTAGGGTGTGTGATGAGGAAAGCATGGAAAAGTAGGGATGGAAAAGTAGGCCCGGCCCCCGATGGGCCGGCCCGCCAGCCCGGCTGAAAAAGTATGAAAAAGTATGGTCAGGCCACGAATTCCAGGAAAAGGAGTGTTCTTGTGGTATGAACGCAGGAGAGTGATGATAATTTTGGTGGAATCTCAAATTAATGGTTATAGCTGAATGAGAGAGAGTTTGAGCGTGACAGGTGAGAGAGAATTAGACTACGTGAAATTGAGTGTGTTTGTCCTGTCTTTTAGGGCCCCTCTTAGCGGTGTCTCGGGATGAAAAACCAGTATATTATGTAGAGATAACTATTTATGCAGACCAACATAAGTTAAAAAATTATATAAAAATAAAATTAATGCATTTGTACATATAAAATCTACTTCTCTCATTTAGAGATTATGTGGTGTGGTACATGGAACCGATAAAGTAAAGTTTAATTTATTAGTTACACATTAATTTTGTCTTCTCTTTTCAGTTTAATAGCCAAAATATTCAGCGCACAATTCGTAGAAATGAGAAGCTATAGCACACCAAACCCATATGTGAATATTGTGATAGCATGCAAATGTGCGGCAGATCTATGGGAAGCATTTGATTGATGAGTAAGAGGAATGATCTACGGATTGGTCCCACGCAGACCACCTTGTCTTTTCTCACTTCTCACACAACCAAACATGCATAAACGTTGCGAGACACCGCAGGTATCTCACTTTTGTTTTATTTTTGGAATCAGGCTGGTGCCTATTCTTTGTAACCTTTCAAGCTCTTCTTCCAATAAAAATCCACTTCCGAATCATCATCACTTCACCTTCCTGTCTCAAATACCCACTCACCTGCCTCTCATTTGTTTTCCTTTTTGCAATGAGAACAAAATCGCATTCCACATAATTGCTCTCACAACAATAATATACAGACATCAGCTAAAGCAAAAATATGTTATCTGTTTTTTCTATAAGTTGAAGTAAAGACGCTGTATTCACTCTGCTGTTCTTTTAATGCGCAAAATATCATATGCGACCAAACAAATTTGTAATGCTAATTTGTACTCAAACAGGGGCAGGACAAACAAAAAGTTGGACAGTGATATGTGTAGAAAAGCATTATAAAGGTGTAGCCCCATATGGGCTTAAGAAAAATAAGTTCAAAGTACAGATAATGAATAAATGGTCACCTCGATTGTTGCCGAAATTGGACCTTACCAGAGGGCACATCTTCACCACTTCGGCTACCTTCTCAAATTTTTTACCCTTTCTCTCATTCTGCCACAGTGCCTCTTTCGGCTCTCACTTGGGTTTTTGTCCTTTCTATTTTTGCTTAGGGTACAATTATTTCTCTGATTATGTGAATAATTTACTACACCTTATCAAACTTCTCCAATAAACTAATTTATTATTTGTTGTTTGGTATAAAACTACTTTTCTTCTTTTACAGAAGAACTATTGATGTATAGAATTGGAAGTCGCAAACATAGATTAACAACATACAAAAACTTTGGAACTCTAGACATTATTTAGTCTAATTCAGGATTATGATCTGATTTATCTTTGTAACATTGTGGAGTTCTGTTTTCAACAAACAAGGTAGACTTTAGTAGCCATTTGTAATAATATTCTCAAAGGATTTTAACCGAACGAGAGGATTTATCGTAAGTCAAATTAAAAATATTACTTGCTTTCCATATTGATTTAAACCATAATTTTTTTTTCTCATATCACATTTCTTTTGGCTCATCACCGAAATGTAATTTCCTTCTGATTCAATGAGTTTTTAAACATGGAAATACCTCGTTTTTGAGACTAACAAAATCTGTGTCTCATCCTGATAGGTGCCAAAATCTGAGTCACATATGGAAAATGAGATTAAAAAGGAGTACTCGTTTGAGACGATTTGATTGATACTTTTGGACAAATTTATCTCTTCCTTTTTTGTTATCATTTCAATAAAACTGTGCAATTGGTTGTACTTGGTGACGATACACAAACATACCATGTTGTGATTAAGTCAAATTGAGGGTGATTATCTATCGCTACTCTGAGGCGCAAAACATGGAAATAAGAGGGTTCTTATGGTATAAACGAAAAGAGTGATGAAAATTTTGCTGGAAATCTCAAGTCTTTGTGGTTATAGGTGAATGAGAGAGAATGTGCGGGTTGCGCGTGCAATAGTTTGAGCGTGGCAGGGGAGAGAGAGAGATGATGTGGTGTACTAAATCAAAGCGAAAAAGTAAAGTTTAATTTAATAGTTATATAGATTAATTTTGTTTTCTCTTTTGATAGCCAAAATATTCAACGCATAATAGGTACACCAAAACAGTGGGAGATATAGCCGATGAATCCATGACTATGATCACCGTGACACCACATAAGACTAAACTCTAAAATCAGTCTTTATCATCATCATCCAAAACCCGCATATGGGTCCCACCTTGTCTTTTCTCACTCTCCTCCCCCAACGGTTCATGCATCAGCATTGCCAGCCACACCAGTATGTCACTTTTGTTTTACTTTTGGAATCAGGGTGGTTCCTATCTCTACTTTCAACAAAAATCCATTTCGGAATAATCATCACTTTCGCACTGTCTCAAATACTTACTCACCTGCTTTCTCCTTTTTTTTTTCCCTTTGAAATTTCAAAGTCGCATTCTACATAAATTGCTCTCACAATAATTAATATACACAAATCACCTAAACCAAATTATGTTATCTCTTTTTCTATGCGTTGAAGTAAAGACGGTGTAATAATTCACTCTCCTGCTGTTCTTTTTATATGCAAAATCTCATTTTTAATAAAACTAACAAACTTAACTCAATCAACAAATTTGTAATCTTAATTTATCCTCAAACAGGTAAAAAAAAACCTATAAAAGAATTGTGTCGGAAGTCTCACATTTATATAATTAAGAAAGTGTAAACCTAACTTTATAAATCAATTTTGTGGGGATCGAAAGTCATTACACCTCCATAAACTAAATTACTGTTTGTTGTTTGCTACAAAACTACATTTTTTCTTTTCCACACATGCATAAGCATAGATTAAGAACATACAAAGTTAGGAACTCTAGACTAAATACATATATAAAGGTAGCAACTCTAGACAAACTAGTTAGTCTTTAGTAGCCATTTTGTATTAATATCCGAAATTATTTTAACCGTACGACGAGATTTACATAAGTCAAGTTAAAATTTACTTGTTTCCGTATTGATTTCACCATTTTTTTTTCTCATTTCATATTTCTTTTAGCTCATCACCGCCGTAATGTTTTTTTTTTTTTTTTTATTCAATGAGTTTTTAAACGTAATGAAAATCAATGAATATCCCATTTTGAATAACAAAATATGTGTCTCATCCGGTTATGTTCCAAAAATCTGTGCCACATATGGAAAATGAGATCAAAAAGGAGTATTCATTTAACACTGTTTTAATTGATCCTTTTGGACAAAATTATCTCTTCCTTTTTTGCTATCATTTCAATAGCATTGTTCAATTGGTTGTACTTGTTGCCATGGTTTTTACAAAACTTTAACTGATCTTATCCCACCTATTTAGATTCAACATTTGAATCCTGCTTCTTCACTTGTTTGAGTTTATATTTACCAGACAGATTAATGTGTAAAAAGAACCTAATAAGACATTTATGAACATCTAAATAGATAAGATGAAATGTATAAAGTATATCAAATAGTTCAGTTATTAGTCCAATGATTTTGAATTAGTTAGTTAATTTTTTTCCTAATACATAGACATATGAACTCTTTCACGCACGATCTCTTTAGACTAACTAAGCTTATTTTTAATCTGTTTATATCTTTGTTAAATTTTTATCATTCCCTTCTTACTCCCTTAAAAGAAATTGCATGTATTATTAGAAAAAAAAATCATTTATCTCTCCTAAGTTCTTGCCTAATAATTCTCACACTTTTAAATAATCTTTAGATGGACACTGATTTTCTTTATAAATTTAATAAAACAGTATATTTAATATATCTCAATGTATTATCAATAACAGAAATGATTAATTTATTGTGCAATGCATTTAAATGATATATTTAAAAAAAAAATAGAAACATGGAGGAAAAGGTTGCTGTAAAACTTCCAGAGACAATTAATAATCTCTCTGTGCATGTTAAGCATTGACTTCGGTTAGAATATGTTTAATGTAAGGAATGCTTTTTTTTAAATCCTCCGAAATTTTAAAATATTTTAAATAAGATACATAAGATTACATTGTTTTAAATAATTTATACTGCACTTTTACAAATTTTAATCTAATTGTAAGATTTTATAAAAATAAACGCTTGTGTAATTTTGTATTTATATTCAAAAAATTTATAATTAAAAATATTATTGAAAGACTAAAATATTACAAATTATATTTTGAAGGTAGAAGATGGTATAGAGGTTTTTGTTTTAAGATTTAATTTGCTTAAAAAACATATTATGTCAGATCAGTTTTTTTTTAGTGGAAATTTCTTATAAATATAAATTTTAAATCTTTTTTCAACGTCTCTCTTAACGTTCTAAAGCAGTGATTGTAGTTGTGATAAAGTGGGTGCGAATAGAAACTCATTCAATCATCAATTTCAACACTCTTAATAGCTGGTTCCTGATTTTATATTTGTTAGCATTCAATTGTTCTTCGGGTAGCTACAGCTGCCAATGAACAAAATTGCCCTACACTATTTACACCACTTTTTTTTGTACTGCAGATTATTTTTTTCATACAAAAGAGTTTTTTTTTTGTATAATTTTATTTTCATGATAAATTTAAAATTTACTTTGTAGGGAATGACTACATAGATTTAAAAATTAGTATATATGTAAATTTGGGAGAAAATAGAGGTATCTTAGAATACAGGAAAAATAAAAAACAAAACAAAATAAAGGAAAGGAAGTATGAAGAAGAAAACGAGGATATGAATAATGTGGGCCATTAAAAAAAAAGTAGATTGGTTGTAAAGTCCAACCCATGAACTACAAAGGTAAACCAGCGGTTCCGCTATTACTTTTTGTACCTCCATAATTATTTACTGTATTTTCACAATAAGATAAATAAATGCAGACACTTTTCACCATTGTATTACACCACCATTGCTACTGCCCCATCATCCTCCCCTGAAGCGGACATATGATCTCTCCAAAATTTTAATATCTACATAATTTAATTAATATATAATTTTAAATATATATTTAAATATATAATTTAATTAATATATAATTAATATATAATTTTAAATATATAATTAATATATATTTACTGTATTTTCAATATATTTAATATTTTAAAGTTTTAAATTTTTTTATATGTCTATATTTAATATATTTCTATTTTTTTTGTTTTTCACATTTTCAATTTTACCTTTCTAATATTTTTAAAAATAAAAATAATTATTTTATTAACATTATCTTTCAAGTGATCACTTATTTAATTTAATTATTTTTTTATTTGACTATTTTTATTTAAAACTTAACTATTATAAATGAAAATTAATTATAGTAAAATTATAAAAATTATTTATATTTATTTTATAATTATAATTTTATTATTTTTTATTATCTTAAAAAAAGTAAATACAATGTTTTTACCAATTTATATAAATATTTTGAAATTAATCTTTTAATTTTTATGTTCGTTCAAAAATGTGAAGTTAGTCCTCCTGTTTTTTTTTAAGTCCCAATTTGTTCTCGATTTTTGAAAAAAAGGATGTAATTTGATTATTTTTTGTTAAATTTTCTAAATCATATTAAGATTTTTTAATCAAAATTGAAGTTGTGAATAAAGATGATTTGTTTTATTTGTGTAACCGACATAATCTTAGAGTCAGTCATGATAAAAAATCATTGCTCCGTTTCAAAAAATTTAACGAAAATAATCAAATTGTATTAATTTTTTAAAAAATCGAACCAAATTGAGGCTAAAAAATAGAAGACCAACTTGACATTTGTTAACAAAAAATGAAACAAAAGAGTAATTTAACCAAAATTTTAACACCTCTAAAATATTGGTCGAAGTTCTGCCTCTGATCCTCGCCTTTGTCATTGCAAACGATAAGAGTGAAACTGTAGAATAAAATAAGTTTTTTAAGAAAGCGCTTTTCATAACATATTTCCATGAGTTCCAAAATGTTCTTTTTGAAACATATTTCAGGTAGAGGTATTCCAGAAAACTAGTTCTGAAAGATATTGTACTGTATGGATTTGGTAAAGCTTATAGGAAATCCGATTTTGGATAATGTATTCCATAATATATTTTATGTGTTTTGGAAATTTTGTTCCGAATTACATTCCAAAAATCTCAGTTTCAAAAATACTATTCCGAAAATTCCATAATATATTGTTGTTATCTTTATCGGTTCAGTTAGGCTTGATGGCATGTTTAATAGCAAGTAATCCATTTAATTTCAGTTGTAGAGACCATCTAATTTCGAAGACTTTCAATTCCATTAGTTACCATCCAGCACTATAAGATGACACATCAATTGGTCACTGCCAAATTCCGAAATAATCTAATTCCGAGCAAGATTGATTACTAAGAGTAGGCAGAATAAGAAGCACAACTTGGTCAAAAAGTTGCGCAAGTTGTTATCTAATGACACAGATTCTTATGTTAAACATGATGTGTAGAGTTAATTTGTAAGATTAGGTACACAAAAACATTCCAAATAAGAAAAAGAGAAAGCAAAAGTTCACAATAATTAATGTTGTTGTGAATCCTTGTGGAAAAAGTACAACACAACAACCTTGCATCAGTAGCAATATGGATGCTGGAATCTGTTTGTTACCATCAAGAATTTGTCGCATGTCTTTTGTTATTCTTTGAATTTATTAATCTTAATTAATGCATGCGGTCGCGTGATGGTCCCAAAATTCCACTATTCTTTAATTTCTTTGCAAAGTCAATAAACTTTAAAACTTTCCATTCTCCGATGACAGTCTGGTCAATCAAACTAACAGTAAACCTTTTACTTCTACCATAGTCAAATAAGAAATTTGCAAAATGAACGAAATAGGGTTTATATTTATCACGACGTTTCTTCGGTTGAAGAGTAATAATCATGACAAAAACTTATCATATGTTATTATATTTATCTTCACGATAAGATCCCTATTTTTAGCTAACATATAGCATTCTCTTTTGGGAATTACAAAATAAATTAACTAATTCCATCACGCTTTTCCGGATTCTCTACTAACTTTTTCAATAGAAACGAATCAAAATATATTAATATGCAGAAATGGTTAAAAATTTTAAATAAGTGAAATTCTTAACATATAAAATAATCCCTCCTAGAACATAATTTGGTGGGACGATGCATTTTATCAACTTGATCATAATATTTTTCACGTTTACTATTACGGAAATTTCTACTGTGATTTTTGACAAAAATATTTGTAAATAAAATTGAAACTGTGAGAGTACAAATTCACTGTTCAAGTAATTTAATAACTTAAATTTATTATTAAAAATTTAAAATAATGAATGAAAGTTTTTATACTCAAATTACAAATTAAAGATACATGAACAAATTGAGAACCCCTTAAAGAAGTATTTACCATTACCTTTACGTGGGATCAGCCACCTTTTCTAAACACCATGAATCATTTGATCCTTCTTTTCAAGTGAATTATTAACAATTATGAAGTAAACCAGACCGAAATTGCTAACATGATATTCCACCATTATTATGAAATAATCATGCATGCAAGCGTTTCAGAAAAGATAGCCCCGGGAAAAGAAAGCCGTATTATATGCAAGCCCACCACAACTATGGAATGTCAATGAGGTAGGATAATAGTTCTCTAGGATACCTGCCAATATTTACACCAAAAAATTAAAATATTTAATAATATATTTTAATTATAAATTTAATAAAATATAATATATAACACGAAATTTTAATAATTTATTTAAATAATGTGAATGACAGTTTATAAAAAAATAAAGTCTTTTTTTAAAACAAATTGATGAAAAATAACCAATTGAATGACAAGATTGTTATTAATATTTTAATCTTTAAAATATACGAGAGTACGAATATTATAATATATGTATTTGTCCACCAACATGCGAATATAAAAAAATATTCATACTCATCACTCATGAATATTTATTTATAATATTTATTTTTTATTTATCGCGAATTTTATTCGTGAATATTTGTTGGTATGAATTTTTTTATGTCCCTACTGTAATGACTTCAAACTTCACGTAACATTAAAAGGAGGATTGATTTGTGATTAATCAGTATCCCTGAAGACAAGCACTGCTGTGTATCCGCAGGGAATATATCCTCATCCTTTTTATCCTTCTTTGCCACATAATGCATCCGGTGGAGATAGCAGATTCCATTTTCTAAAGTGAACACACCGATTATATAGGCCTTGTAGAAAACCTTTTACTTTCTATATGTAATTGAACGGAAGAATCGTTAAAAACCTTCCTTAAACGACATATTCCTGGTCAAATTAAGAATAAACCTTTTTACTTATGCAACTGTCAGAGAAGATGTTTGCCAAAAGAACAAAATAGCGTAGACATATCTATTACTTTTGTGGAGAAATAATTATGACAGAATCTTATCGTGCGCGATATTATTTTCACATTATTCTACGCGTTCATATTTATGGTACGAATTTACTATTTACCTCTGTTTGTTTTTACTGGTCTACCTTACTTAGGATACATTCTTTGAAATGAAATTTCTCCCATTAACTCATTGTATATTCTGATCTTCGACCACTCTTTATCAAATCATCATGCACAAGTCTTTTCGAAGAAGACAGATTCAGGAAAAGGAATGTCGGAATGTCGAATGTCATTATATTATTTACAAGGTAGCATACCAATCCATGGCCCTCAAACTAGAAATAACATAGAAAAGGGTTGATTTTTGATTAATTAATTCCCTGAAACCTAAAGCCAAACAGGGATCAACGCATTAGTAAATTATTATGCTATTAGTAAAAGCTTCTCTTTTTTTTTAACAAAAGAAGGTTAATAAAGTACATGTTCATTACATTAATAATGCAGGACCCAGCAGGTATTACCAAGCCCTCTGCAGGGAGTATATATCCTCGTTCTGGCCAATGAATTTTTATCTTTTTTTTTTTTTAAATAACTCAAATAATTTTGTATAAGTTAAAATATGAAGTGAAAGAAAATTATTACTTGATCTTCCTAAGAGAAAGATGATGATGAGAGTTGATTTGGATGGAATACATTCTGCATTATTCTATTTCATTTGATGCCTACTTTAAGCTATACAAACTATTAAAAGGAATATCAATTCCGTTACATTTCTTATTTGTCCCTCATATCTCAAACATTACGGGTAAATCAAAATTAACTTCCTAAGCTACAACTGATCTGTGATTGTGAAGTTTTCAGTGAGAAGACAGAGAGCCTCGTGATACACCAAACTTGTTGATAAATCTTGTAACAAAACCAGTTATCCAACCAACCTGAAAGGCATAAGAACATTTTTATTTTAAAATATAAAGTACATTGAGAATAAAGCAAAAAGAACATTGACAAGTGTTTGATTATACTTTTCCTAAAATGTGATTATAGCTATGTGAATAAGTGCTTGTTTGGTTCGATTTTTTTCTCCAATGTTTGTTCTGACATGAACCATGACTTCTCACTGTCAATTACTGTTATTAAAGGTTTAGGATAATTAGTATTCCACCATTTTCATAACCGATGTCAATTTGCAGGATCTCCGCATGCACCTTCGATTTCCTTTTTAACATAGCGCATGAATTTCTGTAATATCTTCCTTTTCTATCTTTTCAAAAGTTTGAAGAATCTTGGGTCTTAAATTTGCCGATAAAAAATAATATAAATAAATAAATAAATTGTTAAATATCACCGAGTCGAATACTGACACAGCATATATTTCGGAGCAAAACAGTACTCACCTGAATTCTTTGACGTCTGTTTCCTCTGCCATTCCCAGGAACCTTTTCTGACAATCTGAACTCTTCATGCTCCCTCTGCCAGCACAAAATTGAATTGAATACACCAAATTTAAAATTTATGGTTGTTTATATTTAAGATGATAACTGCAGAGAAGGCAGAGAACGCACCGTGCACGTTAACGGAGTGGTAGGAGAATCCACCGTAGAAGCTGAATGAGTTTGTTGTTGTGGAGGAAGAAAAGTTCAGCATGATATTACATATTAGACTTAAGAGAGAATTGAGATATATTTTGGAGATACCTACCAGGGACGTCAAACTTGGTGCAATGGCCGCATTGAAGGCAAAACACAAAGCTAACATTTTTCAAGTATTGAGTTCCATTCGTATTAATAAAACAATCTCTTACAACAAATTTGATATCTTGCGTTCTGTTCCAGAGTCTAGAAGAACGCATGTGTTAGAAAATGTTGAAGGAAACGCAAACATAACGAGGAATTAAGGACACACATACCTGTAAGCAAGTACAAAATTTAGAGAAGTTACCAGGATTATTGCTACCATTGCTTAGTTTGTGAGGAGAGGAACAAGAAGAAGGACCTTAGGAACATGGGGTAAGATAAGATAAGAACGCATAATTAATTTCGTTTTTGTGTTTGTGAATCTCTTTTTATCAACTTTGTAAGAATATATGCCTTTGCATTCAAAGTAAGTCCCTGTGGTTGCTACACACTACACTAGCATATGCTAGCAAATCCTTAATTCAGAAAAACTTAAATTTAATATTTTAAAATTTATATTAGACAAATATGATTACTGGAAATGCCGGTTAATTTGAACGATTTTAGTTTATATTGGATAATTAAAAAAAACCTATTTTAGTTTTGAATAAATAAATTAAATACACTTACGTGCGTGTGAATTCAATAATTATTTTCATAACGGAGTGTAGTTTTATATAGCTTATTACAAAATTTTAACAAAAAATCAGCATATCAAAAATAAATTAAAAATCTAAATATTAAATATCACTTTTTTTTGGCAGGATATCTATAAAATCATAGTATTTTTATTCACATCTAATCATTATTATATATTTTATTCAACTTTATTTACTTATATTATTTGTTTATTCGAATCAAATCGAGATTTTCTTGAAATTTATTCAAGTACAATCAGATAAGTTTTTTTCTTCTCTCAAACCTACTAGATAGGTTGGGCCAAACACCAAAGAAAAGAACATACAAAATAAAATTGAAAAGAAAATAAATCAAGGAATAAAATGACAACATTCAAAGTAAAATTAAAATTGAAAAGAAAACAAATTAGAGAAAGAAACGAGGAAGGATACTTTATTTAAGGTTTTCCAACTATAAGAAAAGAACTTAAAGAAAATAATATCATAAATAAAATTTCATAGGGGTGTATCATATATTTTCTTACAAAGAATTATTCCATTCAATTTTAAGAATGAAAAATATATGAAAAAACCCGTATATACAGTGAGTAGAAGCATTCAAAAATCTTTTAAAGAACTATTCAAGGAAGTAAAACTATACAACAATTATTTACACATTATAAATATAAGAACATTTGCTCGTTTCATGAATTGTGGTAATTCTTTAATCTTCAAATAATTTTGATTAAATATGTAAAATGAAAATGATGTGATAATAGATTCAACATTTTTTACATGAGCACCTAATGAAGATATCTGGATGGAATCACACTCTTCTGCTGTAATTTATTATGCAATGGTCAATATAAGAATAGGCATGAAAATGGGATAGGACAAATATAAGTACTATATGTGCTATTTGGTTTGCCTAAAAGAACTTGTCCTAACTCATGAAAAAATATTTGTGAATTGTTTAAATACTCATAAGTATCTTAGATACATGTGAATTTATTTATTGTTAAATAAAAATATTTCTTAATAAAAATGGATACAAAATTAATTTTAAGGTATAATTCAAGTACAATTTTATAATAAAATACTAGTGTAAATAAATTTAATATTAAAAAAGAAAACCTCGATTATAAAATATAAGTTCAAAAATTAATTCTTTTGAAAACAATTTCAATTTTATATGTTCAAATAAAAGTATACATATAAAAAATAATTTTTAAACAATTCTTCAATTATTAATATTCTTTTACTAACAACTTTATTTTGATACTACTTTTTTAAAAGTATATATCTAAATAAAATTCATTAAAAATAATAAACAGATAGTAAATACATGTGGATCGATACTACGATAATAATTTTTTTCATAAATTGGTCATTAAAATACTGTAACTTATCCATGATATTCATTAAATATGCCAATTCAGTATCAATTATGGATTTTACCCACAAATATATACCTTCCGTAAATTTTTTTTTTTTTTTATCCACAACCATATGAGCACGTCTGCACAAGGACAAAACGAGAAAGAAAGTTTAACTACCGTAGAACAGATAATTTACCAAACTGGTATGCTTTTTTAGCAAAATTTACTGATATACATATATATATATATATATATATATATATATATATATATATATATATATATATAAATTATAAAAATGGATAAGTTGTATTTAAGAAATACAGACTTTAAAAATAAAATCATGTTCGTACATAACGACTTCCAAAAAATTTTATACAGAAATTGTGCAGAAAATATATTTTTTTCCTCCTTAAAATAAATTCAACACTTTCGTGCCACTTTTCATTACCTGGAGAGAAAGAAAAAATCTATAAATTCAACACTTTTTATTATTTTTCTCCGCTTTCCTTTTCTACCAATCATATATTCCTCTTTTCTTCACCTTTCCTTTTCTTCCGATTCTGAATTTTCTTGCAACTTAGACGGTTAAATTCTTGTGGTATCACGCAACTTTGTATGAATTTTTTATTCTCCTCTATCACATTGCAACGCTAGTGCTTCACTCACTCTGTGGACAGGGCGGTCCTTTGAAGAGATCGTGGGGCTCTCCCAATATTTTTTTAATTTATATATATTTTAAAATTATATTTATATATTATTTTATTGTTTATATTAATTTAGTTTAAAAAAATTTAGAAATTTGAAAATTATGTTTTTTTATTAATTTTTATTTGGCTTTTCTTTTTTCTGTAACTCTTTTCTTACATATTTTTTCTATTTAAATTTTTATCTCCGATCTCTCTTTATTTTCAAAATTAAATTACAGCAAGACAAAATTAAGGAGAGAGTTAAGAAATAGTTTAGACTAAACAATTTCTTATTTTGTGTAGATTGATTTTTTATCCTTTTTTGTTCGAAGCAATACCTCTTGTATGTGACTTTTCTACATTATAGGCAGATTTCTATTTGTTACAGATAATAAAATCATGATCTAATTATTGATCGAACTCTTCTTTATGTAGATGAAGTTATTTTAGACTTTGAAGTTGTGTAAGGAAATATCTATTGTAAGGAAAAAATAATATTATGAATCTATTAAAGGTAAAGGAACCTAATCATTTGAAAATTATTAATTTTCTTAAAATATTGAGTTTTGGTTTTGAGATTTAAGTTGGGGTATTTATAATTTTTTCTTTTCCTAAACAGGTAAGAGGTGACAGATTCATATTAGAAAAATTATGGTAAAAAGTAAAAAAGTTATTTTTTTTTTCACAAGGAAGACTTGTGATGAAGATGAAAAAAATGTATGTACGTCAACTAAACTTAAGAAACTTTATGAGAATCTAAGAATTGAAGAAAATAAAAAAAAAAAAAACTCTCTAAAGTTTCTAGAGTTACATATAATGAATTTGAAAATTCTTTAGAACGTGATTCATGATTCGGAAAAGCGTCCTCAAATTTGGCAATACCTACCAAATCAAATCGACGAGCTATGAACGGCTTATATAAGATGGAGTCCATATAATGACTTTTTCAGTTTCTATAACTACAACTGAAAGATATTTTCCACAATGAAAATAATCAAGAACAGGTTGAGAAATAAGATAGAGGTTGAATCCTTAACAAGTAGTATGATAATCTATATTGAAAGGGATATTGCAACAAGTTTTAGTTCTGATTCAATTATTGAAGATTTTAAGTCATTAAAATAGCGTGTATGTTTGTTTTGAGTAGAGAGAATGATAAGAAGAAATGAAAACTATTTTTTTTTTAAATTTTTGTCGAAATGGGAACAATGTTTTTGACAAAGTAATAAAGATTTACGTATTTAGTGCCACCACTATTATTATTATTTAAGATCTATCACGAATACAAAAATTATACACCATTATTAATTTTTTATTATTTAAGATTTATAATCAATAACAGGTAAGGTATGAACAGGAATAACAAAATTATTTGTATATGTGGATATATATATATATAGATAAATTTGCAACATATGGTTAGTATTTGAACATATTTTAACATTCGTCTATATATGGGTCGGACGTAGGTATCATATTATTCATATTCACAATATGTACCTACGTGTATTTATTATACGTACAAAATTAAAATTAAATATTAATTTATATTTTATTAAGTTAAATTTAATTATAATTAAAATTTAATTTATATTTAATTTAAACTATATTATATATTATATTTATTTTGTAATTTTATTTTTAAAATTTATAAAAAAATTTAAATATTTGTGGATTTATACGGATACTCACAAAATGGATATTCGACCGATCACATACGGGTAACAAGTTAGTTTTTTATTTTGTAGGTCAAGTAACGAGTAGGCACTATCCTATTCAGTTCAACCTGTTATCGTTCCTAAATACAAACTTCTTTAATGTCCTTTACAAATTGACAAATTTTAGGTGTGTTGATTATGACAAAGTGTATGTTTCAATATATGATAGAAAAAAGGTTTAATTCCTCGGATAATCTTTGTTTTCGCTTAAAAGTTTAAATTTGGTGTCTCAAATTTTAAGTCGTCCCAATTGAGTCTTAATTTTCTGTTAGGATATCATTGACGATGTTAACTGTGTGCACGTGTCAGCTTGTGGGTTTTTTGACTTTTTTTTATTTTATTTTTTACTTTTTTTTCCAAAAAAAAAAATAATTGACACATGTCAAATTAGGATTCTACCATGTGTTAGTTTGTGGTTTTTTTATATTTTTATATTTTAGTTTTATTTTATATATTTTTTTTAATTTAAAAAAAATTGTCATATGTCAAATTATAGTTATGCCACATGTCAATTATTTGTGTGAAAAATCTCAATTTGATCTATGTATTTATTATTTTGTTTCAATTTAGTCCTAATTTATTTATAAACTAGAATAATTGTTATAAAACTATTTTAAAATTTTACATTTGAATTTATAAAGTTGTCTATAAATTATTAAAACAAATTTTAAAGAAAGTTCAATGCAAAATTTAAATTTAAATAAACTTAATTTGGTTAAAAATTAAAAATATCATTATAATATTTATATAAGAGTTAAACTTGGTCTCAATTTGGGATGAATGAAATTACTTTAGTTTAAAAAGAAATTAAGACTAAATTACAATAACTAAATTGAAATTTTTCACATCAACAATTGATACATGGAAGAACTACAATTTGACATGTACAATTTAAAAAAATAATAAAAAAATCACAAGTTGACACGTGACAGAACCCTAATTTTATGAATGTCAAAATGGGACAGTCTGGTCCGTTTTGGCCCGACCCGATTCTGTCCCACTTAAAACAGATTGGGCTGGACTGGTCCATAAAAAAATGGATTGGATCATTCAACCCGGTCCGTGAACTAACAGGCTGGCCCATCAACTTTGACTTTTTTTTTTTCAGATTACGAATTGAGGCTCAAATTAACTTTGAATATTTTTTTCCAATTTTCAACTTACGAATAACAATATAAAGACATCTTTTGTTACCGAATAACTAATTGAAATGTTTGGGAAATTATGGAGGAACAAAGTTACACTTGGGATGAGTGCAGAGGACACATAAAACCTTGTTTGGGAAATAACCTTCAATCTATGAGAACCAAGAGGACACATAAAACCAAGAGAACACAAAAACATGGATGTGAGCTTCGTTCCAGGTAGATTGGGCTATTAAAAAGCCTCATACTTTTTGCATTCCAAGTACATTAACAAATTAACAATGAGTGCAGAGCTTTCTGTTTTCCAATTGCACAACTCACCCACTTCACGCGAGCAGCCACACAACTCACTCACTTCATGTTTCTTTCTGATTTCCAATTGCATCTATTTTTCTTTAAGTAATGGCGGGCTGCGGGCTTGCCCACCTTTGACAGGTTGCATTTGTTGTCCCGGCCCATTTAACTTTTTGGGGGTTGACGGACTGGTTCTTCGAACCTCATCCTTTTTTACGTTCTTACCAAACGTGTTAATTATTTTTTAAAAAAAAATTAAAGTTTTTTTAAAAATTAAAAAAATATAAGCTGACATGACACATAATTAAGTCGTTAGTGATGTCTTAACAAAAATAACTAAATTAAAACAAATTTTTAAAAATAGAATCTAATTATGATGACTTAAAATATGAGGATTTAATTAAAATTTTTTAACAAAAATGAAGATTTTTCGAGAGGTTAAACCTAAAGAAAACTAATTAGTGTTTTAAGATTATAAATAAAAATGATGGGAAATATAATTATTCATTAAAAACATGATAATTAGTGTTTCATATGCTTCTAAAAAAAATCTTATTTTAATTTTTTAAGAAAATTTTCAATTAAATTTAAATAAATTTAAATTAAGTTAATCATGATGTAAAAGCTTATAATAATAACGCTAGCTCATATAAACTAGTAAAAAATCTTTCATATAATTTCTAAAAAAAATAACTTATGCATATTTAATTTCTTTTATTTATTTATTATTGACATGCTAATATGAGAATAGTACAATAGGTTGGGAATAGTAACACAAAGTACTATTCTATCTTTTCTGTTGTATTTCAGTGGTGTATCTTTCTTCAACTTACATTTTGTGGGTGTATTTTTCTTAGTCATTGAAAGTTTATACTTCATTGCTAAACGTCTTAGGATCTGGCTAGTTTTGATGGTGATTTAAAGTTAGTTGGTTAACCCCATCACGGTATGAAATAGTAACATCAATAGTGTTTTTATTTGTTTTGATACCTTTGAAACATCACCTAATTCAGAATTAAACTTTCTGAGGGTGTATTTATACAAAAAAAAAAAAAAACTAAATTTAGGTTGTATAATTCATAATATGAATTTTTTTTTTTAAATAGAACATTATCAAATGGTAAAATTAGTGTTCCAAGTTACCTATTATGGAAGTCTTTCATATCAAAATTTTCGTAACGTGTATTTTCTACATTATTTTGAAACACATAATTCAGAACATGTTATATCTATACCAAATTGTTTAATCTAAAATATGAAATAATATGTACTCTATAAATTGTATTTTTAAACACAATATTTGATTCCTGGACTATCTGATCCAAATTGTGAAAATATGTATTTCGTTTTAGACATTCTGGAAACAAACAATGTATGTTTACTAAAAAGATTTGGATTTATAGATGGATAAAATTTATTGGTAAACACAAAAATCTGTCCATAAAGCAAAATATCATCAATAAAAAAAATTCGTTAATAATTATTAACATATTTTTTTATCAGTAATATCGTGATTTTAGTATTTTTCTTTTTCTTTTTCTTTATTTTTATTATTTTTTATCATATTTCTTTTCTCTTTCTATTTCGTCATCTATTGTTACCTAATTTCGTCATCATCATTTGTTACTGCTGTGTCGTCTACCTTGGTCTCTTTCTTCTCCTCTTTTCATTCGCTGTCTTGTCGTTGTGTATTATATCTTCTTTATTTGTTTCTTTTTTCTTTTCTTTTTTTTTCTTTTTTTATTATTATCTTGGTTTAATTATGTCTTTCGTTTCTATTTTAGAGTAAAAATTTTAAAATGGTACCCAAATTTTTAAAAGTCTCAAAATGGTCCCCTTTTTTGTTGAAACGTCTCACGTTTGCCATTTCCGTTAAGTCAAGGTTGACACCGTTAGAGGGAGTGCCACGTGTCGGTTCCTCGATTTTTTGAATTTTTTTTTATTTATTTTTTTGAATTTTTTTAAAAAAATCAAAAAATTGCCACGTGTCAAGCTGTCATCGTGTCACTTGGCAGTGACAGAGTGATGTGACCGTGATACGTGTTAGTATTATGCCAGGTGTCATTTTCTTAGTCTCAATTTGGTCCCTTTATTTTAATTTGTCTAAATTTAGTCCAAACTTTTGTAAAAATGAGCAATTTTATCCCTTTCCAAATTGAAATCAAATTTAATTTCTATATAATTTGTCTCAATTTTGTCTCAATTAAGTTCATTTAATTCATATTTTACATTGAACTTTATTTAAAATGGTTTAAAAGTTGTTAATAGAAAATAATATTAATAGAAAAAATTCATAAATTAACTAGTTCATGTTACAATAAAACACATATAAATTTAAAATTTGAAAACAATTTTAAGTAAAGTTGAATGTGAAACATAATTTTAAATAAACTTAGCTATGTTAAAAATATATAATAAAAATATCAATTTGAATAAAAATATCAAATTTAATAAAAATATTTGTATAACATTTATATAAAATTAAATTTTGTTTCAATTTGAAGAGGGACAAAATTGCTCATTTTTACAAAAATTGGGACTAAATTGAGACAAATTAAAATAAAGGGACCAAATTGAGACTAAAAAAATAAGAAAATGACACCTGGTATAATACTAACACATGTCACTCTCACTGCCACGTGGCACGATGACATCTTGACACGTGACAATTTTTTTGATTTTTTTTTAAAAAATTCAAAAATAAAATTAAAAATAAAAAAAAAATTAATAAAAAAATTCAAAAAATTGAGGAACTGATAGGTGGCACTCCCTCTAATGGCGTCAACCTTGACTTAATGAAAAGGGCAAACGTGAGACGTTTGAACAAAAAAGGATCATTTTGAGACTTTTAAAAATTTGGATAATATTTTGAGATTTCGACTCCAAAATAAAGACCAAAAACATAATTAAACCTATTATCTTCATCTCAATTATGCAATAACCGACGAATTTTTTGAAGAACTTAACAAATTCAATTATCAATGGATCTATTAAAAAATATTTAATTAATTATTGACAAATTAAAAAGAAAATATTATCGACGGATTTATCAACATAAATATTCATCGTTAATAAAAAATTATGTGTCACCAACAAATCCATTAAAAAAAGTATTTGTTAGTAATTAAAATCATAAATTTTATCAATAAATTTATTTTATCGGTAGACTTTTCTCATCTGTGAAATCAACCAATGAATATTATTTTTCTGATGGGAAAAATTCATTAGTATGATATTTTACTATAGTGATTTCCTAATCTAAAATTGTATAATCCAAAGAATTTACAAATTACATAATCCACAAATTAAATTGAAAAAATAAAAAACTCACAAAGATATAACCCATATTTCAAAGATTATGTGGGTGCAGGAAGAAAATATACGAGGTTGCAGGAAGAAGTAGTGTGTTGTTTGCTGTTAGTATGCGGGGCAATTAACAATTATAGGGTCCGAAAAGAGAAACCCCATAGCGTTTCTGTTTTTTTTTTTTTTTCTGTGTCCCCATAGCGTTGGTAATTGTCCGAGTGAAATAGTACTAAGAAAAAGAACATTCTCACCTTCGTATGTAATAACTTCTGTGTCCCCAATCAGATTATTTCAATTGGCAGCTTGGATCATGCATGAGATAAATTGAAATATCACAATAATATGTATTGTAAAAAAAAAAAGTGAATTAACTATGAAAGACATAAAATATATAAGTTTTGGATTTCAGTACAAATCGTAAAATTCTAAAATATAAATTTGTATTCTAAATTATACAATTTAAAATGTATTTTTTATTAAGAATTATATAATTTGGAATATTTATGGATTACACAATCCTAAATTATAATTACAAAAGGTATAATTAGAATTAAAAAAAAAATGAAGATGCATAAGAGAAGTCCCAAATTTAAGTTAACTACCAACTGATGAAGCTAATGACTTAAATGTAAATACATTATTTGTTTTTATATATTCTCCATTTTTTTTAACATACTTTTTGTTTTGTAAGCATTTTTTTTAATGTTACAATTGAATGCTTGCTTTTTCCATTCTCAAATAATTACTATTATTTAATTCCTTTGAAAAAGTAATGATAAATAGACGCAAACAAACAATGCGTCATTTTTTCGCAAGATATATTCAAATATCACTCTTGCAAAATAAATAAATAAAAGTTATCTGTACCAAAAAAATATAACTTGTAATTTTCAATTAAAATCAAAAATAAAAAATTAGGCACTTAATTTCCCAGATTTGCTAACTAAGATATTGAATTATATTATATCAATGAAATGTAAACATTGCTTACAAATAACTTTATATGCAAATGTTGTTCTTCTACATGAAGACATGTCACACTATAGTAAATTTTATTTTTCAGTATACAATAATTAATTTCCAAAAATAAATATCAAAGTTGAAGGAAGGAAAGAGAGGAAGAATGGAAGAGTAGAAAACATAATAAATCGTTTGGCATAACAATTATTTCAGTTTTTGTAATATAAAAAAAGGTTATTATATTTTCTAACAAAGTTGTAATTTTTTTAAAGTATAATTATACGTGATATATGATCATGTTTAATAATATTTTATATAAATATCACTTTTTAAAAATATAAAACTTACGAAATTTGCATTAACAAATCAATAGTTAATTAAAGTATCTTGTAAGAGAGTTTTTTTTAAGACTATTGTGTAGTAGACATGATTTAGGGACTCCATAATTATTTAAAATAACAATATAAGTTTTCTTTTGTTGGCACAATATTAAATATAATATAAAAACAATAACCATTAGAATTTCCATATATTTCCATCCACAACATACAAACAAACACAACAAATGACTAAAAGAAAAGAGAATACATATTAGACATATTTATCATATTTTTCTCATATTCTTCGAGCGTTTAAAATAACAATGTTAATTGTAGCAATTGCATCTTCTTGTGAAGATTTCCATCCCCGCCACATGTAAACAAAATAACGAGAAAGAGAACATATTTGTAATTGAGAATACTTCAAACTCCTTGATATGCTTATGCATACCCCGTTGTCATAAAAAACCTCATTTCTCTTTTTCTTTATGATCATTTTTGTAATTTCCTCCTTCAAATAAATTCGCAATAAACAGAAAGAAAAGATTCAACATATTCTCTTGATTCTCTAGACCGTTTGAACGTCCTTCGCTGGTTTGGCAGTTAAAATAAAGATGATGTCATAATTTGATGTTGTAATAACTTGAGATCAATGCATTGATATAATTGAATACAGAAAAGGGTAGTAATTTTGTCACGTATAATATTGGATAATAAATAAGAATAAAACAAATTTAAAGTTGGAGTGCACAAAACCAAATAAAAAGTAGGTTTAAGGAAAGAGAAGTATTTATAAGAAAACCTGTTTGAAACAGCAATTGTAGTATCTTCAAGTATTTGTTTGCCCCTTTTGACATTGAACGCATCTTCAATCACACCTGGAACTTGGACATTTGTCCTTAAGGCTTGTTGTATGCCATCTTCGTTATGGAATGAGCCAATTAGACCTAGGCGTCTGCAAAATTATTGTTAAATGTTGAGTTGAGATGGATATGTTTGGGTGTTTCATGAGTACGGATGTAAAAAAGTCTGCACATGTGATTATTTGCGGATAAAACTTGCAACGGGAATATTAAAAATAAATACCCGCTATTTGTAGGTACGAGTATTTTTGATACCCGCATGTTAACGGGGCGGGTACGAGTATCATAATATCTGTACTCGTGGATACCCGTATCCCTTAATATATATATATATACATATATATATATATATTAGTAAAAAATATTTTGAGTCTTCAGTAATGGTGGTCGGATTCTTATCCCACATCGGAGTATATTACTTCCAGATACTGTGGAGGCATTAATGTGTCTCCAAAACTGGTTATGGATCAACATGGAAGGTAATGAAATTAACACTTTTACTTAGATATTTTAATTAAGTGATTGTTAGAAATTTTTAATGAATTTCTTATGTTTTTATACTCTTCTAGATTAAAATTGGACAACATGAAACTTTATACAATGTTGTAAGATGTGGACATTGATGAAGTTAATTATTTCTTTAATATTTCATTCAAAAATAGACTACAATATAATTTGTTAGTGATTTTTAATTTATTTGTTTTTCAGGCCAATCAGAGAAAATGGGCTTGTTGATCCAGACACTAATTATGGTTAAATATTTAATTTTTTAAATATTTTTGTAAATATTCATGGGTACCCGTGAATATGAAAAAAATAGGCGGGTACCCGCATAACGGATACCCGACAGATATAGGTACGAGTACAGAGTAAATATTTATTCAACGGGTAGAGTACAGGGAAACTATTACCCGTACCCTACCCGCCCTGTTGACATCCCTATTCATGAGAGGATCACTAAGAAGATATAACATCAATGGGATATGAGTTTAACCCACACATAAGGGATTGATGCAATTTCTAAATCAAAACCTTAAGACAATACGTTTATAGTTTTCATCGTTATGCTCAACTTTCTCATTTTTACTAAATGTGAGACTTAGACTCACTTGAATTCCCATTAATCTCCTCCTTAAGTGTGAGTCCCTTCACATTGGCACTCCTACCCCTCGAGCAGAAGCATTTTAAGTCACGAGTACCACTTATTTGTACAACCGTTTATCTTAATGAGACATGCTTACCTGACCCAGTGTCAGGAAGACTTAGACCTTTAATACAAGGACTCGTCTGAGTCGGTCATCACATGAACCTCCGGTTCTGATCAGTGGTGGACCTTAGAAGGTCCGTAGGGGGCCATGCCCCCCCTTCCAGATTTTTTTAATTTTTTTTTAAAAATATTTTAAAAATTTTGTAGATTGATTTTTATTTTTTTATAAAATATAATATTTAATGTTAATACATAATAAAATTAAAAATTAAACCTAATGAAGAATAATAAAATTTAGTGAGATATTTTTTTGTATTCTCTCTCATCTCGCGTATTTATTCATTTACTGTTATTGCATTTCTTCTTTTGTTGTTTGTTTTAAAAAAGAAATAAAAAAGTTAGATATAAATTCTTTTGGCTCTGAGTTCTCATCCTTTCTCTTTTAAGATGAAAAATGTAACTCTCCTATTTCTCCCTAATACTATTTTTAAAGAGAAAATTACATAAATAACCTCTATTATTATTATTATTATTTGTACTGAATATGTAAAATCAAGAAGTGCACTGTATACTATTAGGGATGTCAAAAAAAAACTTGCACTCGCGAGTATATGCTGATAAAATTCGGATCGGGTAGAAAATGAATGTTGTAAATTGATACTCGCGGGGAACGGGTACAAGTATTTTTATACTGCATGTTAACAGCGCGAGTATTTGTATTTGTGGATATTCGTACCTGCTATATTCTAATTTAAATTAAAAATAAAATAAAAACATGATTAAATATTAACACATTAATTTTGAATAGGTTATTTTTTATCAATTGGTTTTAAAAAAAATTATTTTTTTGTAAACTATCATTCAAAACTATTTAAATGAATTATTTGAACTTTGTTTAAAATTTATGAATGTTATATATTATATTTTATTTGAATTTATAATTGAATATGTTTTTAAATATTTTAATTTTTTTTTAAATAACCAAAAGTACATATTAATATTCATATATTTAATAAATATACGTGGATAACCGTATAACGACATATTTATAAAAATGAATACTAGATGAATATTAATCTAAAAATGAATACTAGATGAATATTAATCTAATAAATTAGATATATAGAAGATCTGCTATTCGTATTCTACATATACCATTGACATCCCTAATACAATAAAGTGAATGTCTTTCTTTACTTTTTAGTGCAACTGCGTCTAGCTATTGTGTACAGAGATTTTGACACTTATCACTCTCAATCATAGCTAACCTTCATCTAACATTCGTGACAGTATGTTATAATTAACAAGAATTCTGAATGTAATATAATGAAGACTACACTTCACACATATACTTTCATCTTCCAATTATCTAACTATACACGTTTCAATTAACTCAAAGATGATCAAAGTGTTATCCATACCTTGGGTTACCTGTGAAAAGCCGTATCAATATCAAAGCACAGAAGAAGAAGAAGAAAGCCAACAGAATATAGTTAAGAAAATTGGGATCGATGGGTGGAGTTAGCATCTTAAATCATTTAATGAATGTATGTTTAATAGCCTCAGAAGTATCATCCGAGATAGACTGTTTATATACAGATGAAAATTAATATTTTATTAAAAATAAAACTAATAAAAATGGAAAAAAATTACTTAATATTAAGCACATGTTACTTTTTCGTTGAAACGATAAAGGAGGGAATTGGACATATAACAATTCAAGTAGTGGATAAGTAATGAAAAATATGCTTGTTTAAGGTATCGTGTATACAAAAAGAAGGGTGCTTCTTAATGCACATAGTTTATCTATTGCATCAACAAACTCGTTCACACAAGTATAATACACAACACAAATAATGTCATCAAAAAATAAAGATAATGGAATATGATTCTACATCTTTTGTCTGTCTCCATGCAAACTTTTCAATACCATTTCAAAAACACGATTTCAAGTTTTTAAGATAAACTTGTGAAATTCTCTCTATTAACTGACTCTCTTTAGGTAATTAAAAAGAAAAGAAAAGAGAGACTATGCTGTGTAGTTTAAATGGCCCGTGCATTTTTCTCTTTTTTATACGTTTTGCATCCTAATTTCAAAACATAACTCACAAATCTTGAAAAGAAGCATTAATTTATAAGCTTGCGATTGGTATGGAATTGTAAATCAAGTGTATGAATTTTATTGTTAACTCTACAACAATGAACAATAAAAGGTTATATCTTTTGTAGATACTTCTAAAGGAAAACCTGATAAAATCATGCTCTAATTAATAAGAGAGATGCTTTAGTGTTTCTTTTCTTTTCTTTTTTAAATCCCACTATATGTTACTTTCTAATTATATATTTCTCTCTTAATAGTCATAGTAGAATAAGAAGATTATTTCACATAAAGTAAAGAGCTTTATTCGTCCCTTAGTGCATTGAATTTCAAAAGAAAATTGTATATAAAAGAGTATACTCCCTTTACACGGAAATTATTTAGTTTGATTGTACCATATAATCTGCCCTCTCCTTCCTAACAAAGGCCAATTTAAGGGAGACAGATTACAAACAACCAACTAACTAATAATTACAGAAATAAATCTAACTAACATGTACAGGGATGTGAAAAAGAATCCATACACGGATAAAACCCGTAACGGGTAGAAAATAAATTAAAAATGGATAACTTTCGGTAATAGATACGGGTATTTTTTATATTTCCATGTTAGTGAGACAGGTATGTACCTGTGGATACCCGTATCCGCTATACTCTAATTTAAATAAAAAAATGATTAAAACATTAGCACATTGATTTTGACTGGGTTATTTTTTATCAATTGGTTTTTAAAAAAATTCATTTATTTGTAAACACTCATTCAACACTATTTAAATGAGTTATTTTCACTTTGTTTGAAATTTATAAAGATTATGCATTGTATTTTTATTTGAATTTAAGGTTAAATTTTTTTATTAAATATTATAATTTTCTTTTTGTAAATACTCGCAAGTACCCGTAGATATCCGTGGATATTAAAAAAATATGCGGATACCCACACAAATATGAGTACAGATACGGGACGAATAATTATCTAGCAGGTAGGATACAGAGGAGTTACTACCCTACCCTACCCACCCATTGACATCCCTAAACATGTCAAAGAATAAAAAAGTTTAATTCCTATTTTTACCCATTTTTCTAGAATACTCTCTTAAAATCCGATCTGTATACTCTTATAGTCCTATTTGTATTCTAATTGATAAAATCAAAATTATTATCCTATAATTAACCTAATTTGTATGCTATCTTAAAAGGATAAATTGTTAAAAATTGAAGTACAAATATAAGTTTTACAGCAGCCTTATAAAGTATAGCAAATAGAGCTGTCAAAATGGGTAATCTGGCCCGACTCGACTCGATCCACCACGGGTTGATGATTTAGTGAGCCAACCCAACTCGGCTCACTTTTTAGCGAGCCAAAAAAATTTAAACCTGACCCGGCCCACCACGGGTTGGCGGGTTAAACGGGTTGGTTCATGGGTTCACTTAATTAAAAAAAATATTTTTTATTTTTTTCAGTTAAAACTAAATTGTAATTCTAATTAAAATCTAAATAAACTTTAATACAATCCAAATACAAACCAAAATAAAAAAAATACAAATTATTTATGTGTTGGATAAAAAAATAACTTAACATGACCCAAATGTAAAGCCCAACTTAATAAAAAATAAATAAAAATACTTGTGTGACCCTTTTATCTGCGGGTTGGTGAGCCAACCCGACTCACCACGGGTTCAACCCGGATGAGTCAGGTCAAAAATCAACCCGTATTAAAATTTGTAAAAAAATTTCAACTTAACCCGACCTGAACCCATGGTGAGCCGAGTTAGTTTGCGGATTCCAACCCATTTTAACAGCTCTAATAACAAACTTATAAACTATTACTTATGATAATTAAACTCATATTTTATTGATATCGATATTGTTTGTTTCTCTAATAAATTTCTCTCGCTATATATACATCATGAACAAATTTAGATCGGTGTCTATAACTATTATTATTATTATTATTATTATTATTATTTATAATTTTTGCATCACTTGTATGTGTTTAATCTGCTTTTTTTTTTCTATTTACTAGCTATTTGCTAATTAAATAATTTTGTTTAGACAGTTACTTTTGACGTCATCCTCTTATATTTAAGAGATAGATATTATTATTATTATTATTATTTATAATTTTTGTATTACTTGTATGTGTTTAATCTGCTTTTTCTTTTCCTATTTACTAGCTATTTGCTAATTAAATAATTTTGTTTAGACAGTTACTTTTGACGTCATCCTCTTATATTTAAGAGATAGATACAACTTAATTATAGTATGTATTTATACGCTTTTAAAATACATCTTATATATAAAAAATATATATAATCTCAAATAAACCTGTTTCTGCAGAGGGACAAATAAGATGAGTTAGGCACGAGCGTCACCTTATCATGTAGTTCGCTATCTCCTTAGCTGGCCTCTTCCCATTCGATACATGTCGGCTTGAACCCAGGAGGGGTTACCTGCAGAAGAATCTCCGAAGCTCAAGTAAGTCAAAGCTCTCAAGAGTCAAATCAACAATTAATGAATGCGTACCTTTAAATGATGGGGTCCACGTGTATTTAT
>Ga0214542_1000880_pt1 | contig 58203 bp, 30 predicted proteins | sample CNSS1metaG_FD_160096 | JGI IMG/M metagenome (GOLD analysis project Ga0214542, IMG submission 160096) | Root nodule microbial communities from cowpea collected in UCLA plant growth center, Los Angeles, California, USA - CNSS1 | ecosystem: Host-associated > Plants > Roots > Nodule | place: USA...
GCTTGTATCTAGGAATAGAACTTGGTTCATTAGTAATCTTAGATTCTTGAAACTAATGCATGATTTCACTTGTTGAGGATTCAAGGAATTGAAACTTGATGAGTAATCATAGGCTCAAAGGCTCTAGAAATAGGATTTGAGTATTCTTGTGAATTGATTTTAACATGAATATGGAATTGAGATTTAGAATGCATGAGAATGAAAGGGTTGAAGTCTAATCTTGACAAATTGTAAATACACTATGTTAATTTCTTATTGCACATCAACTGTTTCATAAAATACAAAAAAAGTTTCCATATTGTTTGTGTAAACTTTGTATCTAATTGAGTCGTGAATTGCGAGAATTGTCATGTGTTGCACAAGTCCCTTGGGAGAGAACGATAACATACTTATTACTTACTATGTGCGACCGGTGCACTTGCCGTGTTGGTTTTTCACTAACAACCAACTCAAATATAAGTTTGAAATGTGATTTAACACGTATAAAAAATTTAGCGTCCTTAAGTTAAAAGACTACATTCATTAATTTTTAAAGTTTGAAAATCAAAATATATCAAAGTTTAGGACATGGACAAATTCCAATTTCGCTTCCAAATTTAGGGAATACAAGCATATTTGGAATTATGATGTTGGTTTGGTGGTAAAAATGGAAGGGAGTGATGTAAACCTCATTGGCACAATGACTGACTTAGGATATTTAAGGTTAAAACCTTGTAGGAAATTAGAAAATTAGTAAGAAGGTGGATTGGAAATTGACTAAAACTTCAAGTTGGATAGTATTTTAGAAACGTCGATATTTCAAGTTATAGAACTCCTATTGAGGTGATTCCAAAATAAGATGATAGCTCATGTTTTGAACTTCAATTTAGGCTAAAAGAATCACTTAATTTGGGCGAGTAGAACAAAAGATATAACCATAAAATAAATATAAACATAAGTGGGTTTCTGAATTCGGTTGAAGAAGAAGAAGAGGTAAATATGAAAGGTGGAAGGAAAGAATCACTCTTTCCAAGGGAGTCAACACACAAAGGATGGGAAAGTCTTTTGATACAGCCAAAGGATTCTTGAATCACTCAATAACTTGGGAGAATCACTTCTACTAAGAAAAAGAGTTAAAATTTAATATTTCTGAATAAACTCAACTTGTGTCATTCATAAAAATGGTTCAACTTATATAGAAGCTTAGCCATCATAATTACAAAGATCCACTAGTTGAAATTATATCTCACATAAGCTAATAATGATCTCACTACTTAATGCTTGATTGTAAATGAAAAGAAAGCTTCACCAAAAGTTTAGGCACTTAAGCAAATAATGATCTCATTTAGGCACACACGATTTGTTTTCTTGAAAAGAAAGCTCGTGTATAAAGAAACCATTTTTTGAAAATTTTTCACCACTTTTAAAAATTTCACCAAAAGTTTCATCACTTTCATACAAGTTTTTTCAAACATTCAAGACCAATCAATTTGATAAAGAGCTTTCTTGTCTTCCTTACTCTAGCCCTTGTAACAGGTCCTCCAAGTCCTTCAAGTGGATCTTGCCCTTGACCATGATCATGTCCACATAAGAGAGGGTGTAAGAGGTTGTGGGTTCAACTCTCCATTAACAAAAAACTAATATATAAGAAATTATATGGTTGACTTGGTAGTAAAGATGGAAAATGAAAGATGTAGTGGGTTCCACTGCCTCATTAACACAAAAGTAACATATAAGAAGTTAAAAATGTTGATTTAGTAGTAAATATGAAAAGAAGAATGAAGGATGTTGTGGGTTCAACTCTCTTTACTAACACCAAAGTAACATAATATCAACAACTACCATTTGTCAATATAATAGAAAAAAATAAACATATCAATTAAAGAAAAATATATTAATATTTCCATTATAAAATTATGTAAAAATCTAGTATTTATCATTTTGTTTTAAAATAGTAGTTTAATTTTTGTTGGGTAAGGAGATTAAGAAGTAAGTAACATGTTAAATAATATAATACATATTTAACATGGTAAAAGATATTAAAGTTGTGTTCTCTTGAGAAGATAGATGTGTGTGGACTTGAGTGGATGAATATGTGTGTTCTTTTTAGTGGATTTATGAAGCAAAATGAGTAGATTTGGAGATGAATTTTATGAACGTTAGTAAGTGATTTGAGTGATGTGATAGATTAAAATAAAAAAGTTTTAATAGATAAAAATTGAAAATTACCTAATTACCATTATGATAAAAATAAAAATAAATAAATTTTAAATAAGATAAAAATGTTAAATTTTAATTATTATATATATTTATTACTATTAATTATATATTATTAAGAATAATATATATGGATATAAATATATCATTATTTCTTATTATTTTATTATTATTATTATTATTATTATTATTATTTTTATTATTTTTTTTATTATTATTATATATATATATATATATATATATATATATATATATATATCACATATATAATTTAGAAGTGGGGTTATTCACGTAATTTTATTATTAATCTTTTTAAATCTTTGCTTAATTGAGTAAATAGAATATACGATGTATCTTCCAAATCTATCCGTGCTTTTCATTACAAATCATTTTTAAAGAACATGAATTTTTTCTCTATCCTTCTTCACAAGCCTGAATTTGATTATCTATTCAAACGGAACAAAACGTAAGGGAAATGAGTGTTTTTATATTAACAGTCTTAATAAACGCATGCAAAAACTAGCATAGTAAATAAACAAATTATCTAACTAATAGAAGAAACAGTTAATAATAATTAATACAATAAAAAAAGACAAACCATATTTCCTAAACTGTACAAGTCAATCAATCAAACATGGTTATCATGGATGAAATAAAACGCAAGAATTTTCTAATCAGTTATCTTAATAATTAATTTACTATTTTAAGGTATTGAAAAGACATAATTTATTTGTTAGTCTATATATAAAATCTTAAAGGAATTGGGAAATATGTAATAAAGGAGAGTAAATACGAATAGGTTTTTTGTGGGTTAGAAAAAAATGACGTCAGACATTTTTTAAATATATGTAATTCAAGTTTTTAATTTTTTTTTATAAATATTATATTGTAGTAATGAGTATCTAATTTGACTTTTATTCATAAATAATTGTTTGAAAAACATTTGTTAAAATTGATTAATTAATCAAAATCCTTAATTAAATGAATTTGATTGATTTTGCTTCTCGATCTGGTTCACTCTCAGAAACCCTTTGGACCATTACACAGTTGACAGTCAAAAGAACAGAAATTTCTTCTTTGACTGTGCATCACGTACGAATGTTTTTCGAAAGAAAGAGAAGAATAGTTGAAAGAGGAACATGCATACAACAATATAGTATGATAAAACTACGTAAGAGGAAACTTCGTCACGAAATGTAACTGGAACAACATCTAAACTTTTTTCAACATGCACATGTGCAACTGTTGTGGATAAGTGCATAAAATCTTCGAGTTGACGATGCATGACACATAAAGAATGATAGATTTATAAAGAGAGTTTTATCAAAGAGATACAAAAGACCTAAGTTCAATCATATAAGATATATACCACTCATAACCTAAAACTTTAAAACAATAGATTTATGGATATTTATTTATATATAATGTTCTACTCTCTCATTTATATTCAATGTAGGAATTAGACTTACACTTATATTCTTAACGACCTCTTCTTCAAAGAAGAGTTCCTTCAATCATATTGCTACACTTCCCTCCAAAGATCGATAAATATATAATTCAATAATTTCTGAGTTAGAAAAAATAATAGGAAAATTAGAAGGTGCATGAACCAACAATTAATGCCCTAACTTTTGACCTCCCAACATCAGTGGGACCCAAATACATAGTATAATTAGATATTAAAGTGACACAAAACGTCTTAAGTTGTTCAAAGTGTCGTTTTCACATATGCAGTAGATTCCATTGTGTTGCGATGCTAAAAGCAAAATGAAAGAAATAAAAGACAAAAATTTGCACTGAATATGGCAGTGGCAACCGAAATTAATTATGCGTTTTCAAAAAGGATTTATGGAATTATCCGTTCTTTATGTATGTATGTTTGTTTAAGTATTAAGAACAAAATTTAGTTTTGGTAGTCAAGATATATAGAATATATGTTAAGATAGGATCAATTATTTTATTCTATTTTAATTAGTTTTTTATTGTACCCATAATATATGTAGTTTACTTTATCTTATTATCTTTCTTGTCATGTTGGGTCAGTATAATATTCCCTGTATTTTGAATTTAACATATATGTTTACTTTAATCATTTAATTCAATTGATTGATTTAACTTTCTCCTTCAACTATATAATGTCTTTACACTAAAATGTGTAAAATAAAGAACAATGCTTAAAAAGATAATAAATGAGTTAAAATGGTGATTATATTGTACTTTATTTTTTTCCAAGAAAATTAAAAAATATTTATAAATTGAAAAAAATAAGTCAGTACTGAAAATATTTCTAATTAGGGTTTTGAGAAAGTCCAGATTTTCTATTGGTTTTTTGATATTGTCCTCTACTGAATATTAAAAATACATTGTGTTGGTACTTTAATTATCTTTTTAATATATTTTAAAACATCAAAATTAGTATAATCAATGTATTACGGAAACATAGTGAGAAACATCACAATAAAACTCAACAAAGAATCCAAATTCGACAAACGGTTCAATTTTGTTTACTTTTTCACTTTAACCTACCATACTATATATTACTTTGAAAGAGGGTAACACCTAAAAGAATCTAGGTCAAATGTCTATTATGTAAAGGGTTGGTAGGAATCACGAAAACAAGATATAAGTAAATACAATTTTTATGTGGTCTTTTTTAAATGTGTTATTTTCAAACTGCGTTTTATATTTGGTCAGAATTTGTAGGGTTTGTGGAGTTGGATAATTTAATGATTCAATCACATCAATAGTTTAATAGATTGAGTTGAATTTGTTTCTGATTAAGTTAATTTCAATCCAATCTATAAAAGACTTTTAGAATAGGTATTATTCACTTGCTATTGGGCCATTGCATGTACTATTTCTCATGGGCTCCTTTATTGTTGGGCTTCTACTTTCTGCATCCCGAACAATTTCTTTGACGCACTCCTCAAACTTTTGAAATGACCATTTTTGCCTTCTGGAAAATAACTTCCAAATTATATATTTCTCGAGTTTTCCAAACCAGTTTTTTGGGATTTCCGAAACAACATTTTTGAAACAAAATTTTTATCATAGAATTTTCGGAACAAAATTTTCAGAGCATATTTTCGACATAGAGCTTTTAAAACATGAAATTTGTTTCTGAATAATTTTCTAAAATGAAATTTTTGAAAAAAAAAATCATAACTCATAAAGTTCTTTCCAAAAAAAATGAGTTTTATTATGCATTTCTCTCTTTTTCTTCCGTGTGTGCGCTAGCTAGCGGTGGTGAAAACAGTAACAATAGTGGTGTGGTGGGGTGAAATGATGAAGAGTGTTTGAGTCTTTTCCTAGTATTGTAGAGTGTACTTGGTAAATATGGGGGTGCATAAAGTAATAGTAGTCAGTGTTGTCTTGTAAATAGATATTAAGCCCAGCCCATCTTTAGCGAATAAGAACAGAAATCAATTTAATGGGAATTTTAACCTAGTACCACATTTAAAAGGGAGTGTCCTTAGCACAGTATCCAACGACATTTATCTATCTAAAATACTGTTTTGTACTACAAATATAATAAATAAGTATTAAATATGTTTTTAACTTTCAGCTAATTTTCATTTTAAAATTTTGGACCAATCTAATTCTTCATCTTTCAAAATATGTGGATTTAGTTATCTTAATCCATTTTTTTTGGGTTTATTTGATATTTCATATGCATTTCAGAATTATATTTAAGTTTTTTATATTGGTTGATACATTTTTACTTTAATGTTAAGTTAAATATTATTATGAAATGTACTTAAAATGTCAAATAAATTTAACAAAATTTGATTAAAATGACTAAATCCACATATTTCGAAAAATGGATAATTAAATTGGTCCAAAATGTTAAAATTGACTAATTCTAAAATTCACTAAAAGTTAAAAGACCAAAAACATATTTAACCCTATATATAATTTGTCTTTATATCCCCAATTTATGTAAGATCTCAAATAAATTTTTTATTTCGTCTTTTGAATAAATTTTATTATTTTATAGTTATTTAGTTATGACTTAATAGAGGTAATGGGATATTTTTCTTATACATAAATGTATATGCATGAACCAAGTTTATTTTGAAGTTGTGGACACAATTTCCATAAGTTTTTCCTCCTTTTAAAAAAATAGTATTGCCCACAAGGCCTTTTTAAATGAATATAAATATTTATAACGAATTGTTGATAAGTTTCTTTCTTCTCTGAAATCTGGAACCATGTGCATCAATTTATTATATGGTTTTTCGTGTCGAGATGATTTATGCAGAATTGGAATCTGCATTTGCAAAATGAGGCAAATTACTTGTCTTCGAAGACTTGTTTCTTCATATAAAAAACTATACACAACCTTTTGCGTATCATCAAAAGTTTTTATTCTAATTTTGCACCTTTATTTTCATAAAATCAATTTTACAACTTAAAGACAAAAATACATTCCTCATTGTCACTTTCTAAAATACAGTTTTTCAAAACTATTTTTTAAAAATGTTAAAAAAGACGAAAGTACAATCAAACACATCTCTAGTAATTTTTTCTAAAATGATTTATACACCTGCTAAATCATTAATGTTCCACAGTCTAATAATCAATAAGTTTCATATCGTTTAGGAGTCGATATCAAGCAAAGTTTAAATATTTTTATCTTTCTCCACTTTCGAGACCCCTTTTAAAGATAAAACTGTAACGAAGCTCAAATGCTCCAAAGCGAACAATACCGTAATGATGATTGTTCCTATGACTGTCAGATGAACTTGGTCGGAATTGAAATAATTAATTTAAAAACTTAATTTTTAAACTGCTTCATGAGTTCTTTTTAATTGCATCCTCCAACGAAAATGTCTCTAAATAATTATATTTTTGTATATGATAAAACTTGGCAATTTTTCAGTTTTAATTTCGAACTAATAAGATAATCTATTTATATTTTCAGATTTTTCTTTTAACTAAGAAACTATAATAGCGTTAACTAAAGTTTTAATAATCAAATAACTATATCTTTATTGTTTTATCTCTTATTTTTTCTTTTTATAATTTCAGCTCTTACAAAGCAAGTGATAACAACTTTTCATTAAAAACAAATGTGTGATAGAAACTTCAACTGTAAAATATAGATTATACTTTAAATACGGTGATTAATATCGAGGACGTTAACATCAACATATCACCACATATTTAGTGTTACTGTTATTTTGTTTAGAAAACAATTATATAATTTAAATTTATGTTATTTCTGCTTTACTTGTCTATAACCATGAATGTACAATTTATTTTTAAAAACTTTTTTCGTTTTTTCTTTGAATAAAGAGAGTATTACGAAATACTATTACCAAAGTCTTATCTCAAACTTGCAACTTTGGTGAAGTAATTTTTTTCACTTGAGTGACACATTCTTTCTTACTACTAAATTTGAGGCAAGTGTTTGATAATTGTTGGTGATTTATAAATGACACATGATTTACCAATATATTGTTTAAAGTGTGTTTTGGTCAAACGAAAGTTCCACCATTTGTTCACCAATGCATGAAATTAATGAGCCACCACAGAATTTGCAAATCCATTTTAGCCGTCTTTTGACCCATCATCAAGAACCTACCATTCAAACGTTGAACCCTAAATTCAACTAACCACTCTTTAAATCTTATACTATTTCTACACCTTTTCAAACTCTACCTTCTAGATTGCATCCAAACAAAATAAATAATAATACCCATCTAGATCACACTAATAAAAAACAATTAAAATTTTGGATACAATCTTTTGGATTATTTTCTATATGATATTTTCACCTTAATAGCTTTAAAATTTTTCTATATGATATTTTCTTTTAATTTTTGTTTTATTTTGAATATGGAGAGTAATCTCTTTTAGATTTTTTTATATCACACATTCCTTAATTAAGCTTTAGAACTATCTATTATGTCATGTTTAATTTTTAAAAATGTAGAAGCATCCATCCCCTTTTCCCTTAATTTATTGCAAAAGTTATAGAAACAAAAGTTAGGATCTAATTAAAAAATAATATTGGAAACGTCAAAAGAGTTGAATGGTTTTTCTAACATAAATTTACAATTTAATAATTTTTAATCATTAGCTATTTTGCAAAGGAAATTGTAAAATAAATTATTTTAGAATCTAGATTTAATTATATAATTAATTGATTTTTGTTGGAAAGGGAAAAAGGCAAGGACTAGAAGGCGAGTGAAGAAGAAATCAAATTTGTGCGCACTCTTTTGGCGTTGTTCATAGTTCAACTCTTATTCCGAGTTTTCCTCTTCTTAAGAAAACTAGCGTTCTTCTCTCTCTATCTCTCTCTATCTCTCTCTTTCTTTCTTTCTCTCTCTCTCTCTCTCTCTCTGAATTTGTTTTTGGATCCGAAACCACCAACGACGTCGTTGCACCACCTCTTCCTTGGAACGTGTCGCGTTCGATTACCTAATCGTTTCCTATCGCCGGCGACGTCGATTCAATTTCAATGGCCACGGAGCAGTTGATGTCCAGTGGCGGTCCGCGCTACGTTCAGATGAAATCCTCGCCACCGCCGTCTCCGCCGGCTGCGACTGCGGAGGAGATGTCATCGGCTCCGTCGTTCCGGCACAGCGGTGCTGAGGCCAATCGGATTTTCGAGGAATTGCCGAAAGCCTCCATCGTCTCCGTGTCTCGCCCCGACGCCAGCGATATCAGCCCCATGCAACTCTCTTACACCATTCAGGTTCAGTACAGACAGGTAACGTGCCATCTTCTCTCACACTCATTGTGTGTTCGTGATTTCGTGGAATTCAATTCTTAATAAAAAGGAAATCTCTGATCGCAAGCACTGGTGCCAATTGTGTGAAGCTAAAGCGAGCAAAATCCAAGCGAATTGGATCCTTTATTTGAATCCGATTGGTTCTTCATACGCTGTGTTTGTACGTGCGCGTGCGTATATATGTAGTACGTACGTGTGTATGTATTTGGCAAGTTTATCGTAGGGTTTAATTTGAACCAGAAATTCGTGATGCAATGGCTATGTAGTTTGTTTCTATTTTCCTAACACTGCAACTTAGTAGCTTTGGACTTTTCCTATTAATTTTACTTTCTCCGAACTACACTTTAAGCTTTTGCGCATTTACTTCTGCTGTTCATCAGCTTTGGAGTTGTTTAGAGTTGAAGTGCGTGTAAGAAAGACATAAATAAGTAAATAAATAAATGGTGGTGGGAGCAATAGTTTTAAACCTTTATTGGCCTTGTTTGAGGGGCAGCCCAAGACTTGGCTGTAAAGTTGAGCCTTGGTGACCAGTTTGTCATGAATTCATATCCGGTAATAGTCTCCTTGTACATGCAAGGGTAAGACTGCGTGCAATGACTATCCTCTATAACTTTGCATAGCTTGGAAACTTCTGGCACTGGGGTATGTTAGTTTTAAATGTTGGCCTGGCCTACGTGGCTGTCTCTGGAGATATTTGGACGGAAGAGAAGCATTGTTTGTTAAATATTTATTTCTTTCAGTCTTCATTCCTACAGGAGGATACTTATATATCTCATTTGCATTCCAGTTCAAGTGGGAGCTAATGAAGAAAGCTCATCAAGTGTTTATTTTGCATTTCGCATTAAAGAAACGTGCCATCATTGAGGAAATCCATGAGAAGCAGGAACAGGTGAGCAGTGTTATTTATATTTCTTTAATGATATATACAAAATGGCTACAGTACATTATTGTATTATTTGTCGATATCATTTGTGTCTAGCTAAGTTTGGATTTTGATGTAATGTTCACTGAAATATTATATTAAAGGTTAAAGAATGGCTTCAAAATCTAGGAATTGGAGAACACAATGCTATGGAGCAAGATGACGATGAAGGTGATGATGAAACAATCCCGTTGCATACTGATGAAACTCATGAAAGTGCTAAGGACAGGTGATCCCCAACGTGCAACTTGTATGGAGCACTCTATAATTGTAACATGTTGATTTGTGATCATAATATTCTATATGTTTGTTTCTTGTGCAGAGATGTTCCATCTAGTGCTGCTCTACCAATTATACGACCAGCCTTGGGAAGACAGCAGTCAATTGCAGATAGGGCAAAGAGAGCAATGCAAGGATATTTGAATCACTTTTTGGGAAATATCAGTATTGTAAATTCTCATGAGGTATGCTTTGTGCATGAGCTTTTGAAAATTTATGTTGTCATGTTATGAAACACAGTCATCCTTTCATTGTCATTTTTGTGTCAGACATTTTACATATGCATAGAATATTACAGTTTGATGTTATGGGTTGGGTTATTTGTTAAGTAAATGTAGACATGTCTCTTCACCGCTGTGGCAATGGAATGACTTAATTTTGAATATTAGTTTCGTTGTAATCGACCAGATGCATGCTTATCCTACTATTGTGGGGGTGGCAAGTATCAGATACTCAAATGTACACATCCATGCCCCCTCATTAGCTGAGGGGCTTCCATGAGTAAAATCCATCTGTACTAGATCACAAGCTAGTAACTTTACTGTTGCACCAAAGAGCCTATGAGATATTAGTTTTATTGATAAATATTGATCATCCAAGTTTGTCAACACACTTTGCTTGTGAAATCCTGGCATTTGATTACTAGATTTGTCGGGAATGCTGACATCATGAATCTTGTTTCTAGTGTGGCTGAATTGGTTATTGTTCTGGTTCTAGTCTGGAAATAGCCTATTGGTTCTGCGGGAGCTTGTGCTCTGGGCTGCCTATTGGTTCTGCGGGGCTTGAATTTAAACAAATTACTGCCATGGTTTTTGGTAGCCATATTTCATACATGTAATGTGATGTGGACCTTGGAACTTGTACAACATATTTTATTTTCAGTTGAAGTCCATGCCTAATTAAGTTAATTTTTGGCTGTTTTAATGGATTTTTTATCTCCTCCATTTGATTTGTTGTTGAAACTGTGGTTTTTATGATCACTAAATGCTATTTTTACTATAAGAAGTTTTATGCTCCAGGTTTGCAAGTTTTTGGAGGTATCAAAGTTATCTTTTTCACCTGAATATGGCCCCAAGCTAAAGGAAGAATATGTGATGGTGAAACATTTGCCCAAAATCCTGAAGGATGAAGACTCCAGAAAGTGTTGTTTGTCTGACTGTTTCAGTTGCTGTAATGACAACTGGCAAAAGGTAAAAAATCCTGCTTTTGGATATGCTTTACTTATCTTGTTATTTAAATATTTTTTTGGTAACTTTTATTATATTTGGTTTAATTTTACATTATTACTTCCCTGTATTTTTATGTACAGGTATGGGCTGTACTGAAACCTGGATTTTTGGCATTGCTGGCAGATCCTTTTGATACACAGCCGCTGGACATAATTGTTTTTGATGTACTGCCGGCCTCGGATGGGAATGGGGATGGTCGTTTATCACTGGCAAGTGAAATGAAGGAACGTAATCCATTACGCCATTCATTCAAGGTGAGATGGGTGCTATTTTGTGCTTAAATCTGTTTATTTTGTATCGTATCTTGAATAAATCCCCAATTTGGTCTTTGAAATAGTTTCAGAACATCAAGTTAATCCTCTAATGATAATATTTGGTCACCTAATGTTCAATCCCGGTAAACTAGTAACTTTGGGAATTTGAAAGCTTTCTTTTGACAACCAAATTGATGTTCCAAAATTCTTTTCAGGACCGAATTGAGGTTTATTCTTATGTAATTACTAGCAATTAGCTGACGATTGGTTGTTATCAGATGTATGGTAGTACTATACAGAGGAACATACCTTTTCAAACTTTAACACCTATCTAAATATTATAGGTGGCTTGTGGAATCCGCAGTATCAGAATTAGAGTGAAAAGTAGAAGTAAAGTCAAAGATTGGGTTGCTGCAATTAATGATGCTGGACTCAGGCCTCCTGAAGGCTGGTGTCATCCTCACCGTTATGGTTCATTTGCTCCTCCAAGAGGCTTAATTGAAGATGGAAGTCAAGCCCAGTGGTTTATTGATGGGCGAGCGGCATTTGAGGCCATTGCTTCTGCAATTGAGGCTGCAAAATCAGAGGTTTGTTTTTCTACTGCCTTAATATTCTGGCCCACTTTTGTGACATATGAACATACACCCATACACAGGTAGAAAGGTAGAGACTGAGAGGGAGAGAGAGAGATTAATGGTTGTTTTAAAGATTATGCTCAATTATTGAGAGATTCATGCAGATATTTATCTGTGGGTGGTGGCTGTGCCCAGAACTGTATCTACGGCGACCTTTTCACACTCATGCTTCATCAAGGCTTGATAATTTGTTGGAAGGAAAAGCTAAGCAAGGGGTTCAGGTAACAATTTATATGAACTCTTGCACAATGCCTTGCCTTTTTAAGGGACTCTTTTCTGGGTTATTTAACTTGTAAAGGATAAGTACAAAACAACCATTCCAAGGATTTTAGTATGACGGCTTTCAGTTATCTTATCTGCATTCGTTTTCCAATGTAATAATGTTGTGTCTTTCACTGGAGGACTCCTTGTTCTATGTTTCTGGTCCTGAATTTATTTTTCATTGCAAAGTATCTGTGTTCAGTTTGGGCCTTGCCCACATTTAACCTGTATTGAACCCTTGGTTTGGCTGAAGCAAAATGGATATGGACCCATAAATATGCTTGTGTGGCCTAAGGGTTTGAAATTTGATTAACTGCTCCTTGTAATCTTCACTAGTAAAAGTGAATATTGTGTTCATCCTTGGACATTGGCCTAAATTTCACTGTAGGTACACATTTAAATTTATGGTCTATTTTTCTTCTCCCAGGTTTCTGTATGAGCATCTTGTTTCAACAGTTTTTTTTCCTATTTCTAACTGAGTCATTACATAGCGCATGAATCATGGACTTTAAGAAAACAGTCAAAAACCATTTGAGCAATGTATTAAAACCTGTCAAATAATTTTTTGACAGTGTCCATGCTTCTGCTTTTTTGTCGTATGTGAGCCAAATCCTTGCATTTTACGTGATTAGGTAGGGAGGAATGATTGCTTGTTATCTTTGAATTGCCTTGCATAGTGCTAGGATATTTCTGAAAATGACTCAGTAAAATTTTGTTATGGATCTCCCCTCTCTTGGTAGAACAAGTAGGTCCACGATTTGCTTTATTGTTTGTTCTATGAATGGTACTGGCTGAATGTTCATACCGCATATAGAACTGTATTTTTTTATAAATGAATTTTAATATCATAGTGGAAAGGAGTAGATCAATTGATTTTATAACTTAATAGCTGATTAGTACGGTCTATACTATGAACATGTAGTTGCAAAGGTACTCATCTGTGTTGTATGCATCCTGGGCAATGCATATCCCAACTCCTTTATTTCCATGGAAGTGTTGAGATTTGCGTGAATTATTTTTAATGCAGATTTACATTCTTCTCTACAAAGAGGTGGCTCTTGCTTTGAAAATCAACAGTGTTTATAGCAAGAAAAAGCTTCTTAGCATTCATGAGAATGTGAGGGTATTACGCTATCCTGACCACTTTTCTACTGGTGTTTACCTGTGGTATGGAATTACTGAAAACTTGGTGTTTAGTCTATATGGTCTTATAACAAACTTATATTTTTTCCAAGAAAAGATCAATTATGCTGCACGTTTTTGGTTTCTTATTTGTTTGTGATTATTACTTACAGGTCACACCATGAAAAACTTGTCATTATTGATAACCATATCTGCTTTATTGGAGGACTGGATTTATGCTTTGGTCGTTATGACACATCTGAGCATAAAGTGGTTGATTTCCCTCCTCTAATCTGGCCGGGAAAAGACTATTATAACCCAAGGTAAGTTTTGTGAATAGAGTGTATAATCACGAAGGCACATTTGTAAGATTTTGTTTAGCATGCTGTGAGATTGTAAGACTCTTATTTTATTCTAAGGAAAACACTTTAATTATTTGAAAAATGTTTAGTCAATGAGAGTGTTTATATGCAGCAGTAGTAACTCAAAATCTGTTATAGAGTAGTAAGAAAATGGTGCTTATATTATGCATGGTTTGGTTCAAAGGAGGAGAGGGGAGGGTCCCCTTATTTGGTTTACGTGGGGTGTGGAGGTAAAATAAAATCATAGGTCAATATAGTCAAGACAGTCCAAAATATATGAATCATTTCTCTTTCTCTATATATCCTTCCTATATTGGAAGGGAGGCACAAATGGGAGAGAGGGATCTTGGCCCCTAATTTCTGCTCTCCTCTTCAACCAAGCACTGCTGAAGAGCAAACACAGAAATTGAGAGAAAAGGCATTTTTTTAACTAAAATGTTTCGTTCCAGTAATTTTTTATATAGAAATGGTTTTAAAAAGTAATTATAAAAATTATAAATTCTTAAGATTTCAGTTTGGTAGTAGATCTCAGGGTTATACTTGAGATAATGTTCCTAGCTTTATTTGTCTTGAGTTTTTTAGGGATAGATTTATTTTACCGTTTTGTAGTATTAGGGATTAATGGGTCAGGTTTGGTCCCCCTCGTTTTTTGCATTTTCTTCTTTCTTTATGATATTTTGAGGTACTGCATATGATTGATGTTGTTTGTTGTGGCAACACAGTTGGGATGGCAAAGAACATAGTGATACCTCAGTATTCTCATAAAGCTATTCATGTTGAACTTGTACATTTCATGGAAAATGCTTCATTTACACCTAGTCTTACCCTTCTCTGTACACCTGCAATTTTTATTTTTTATTTTTTTGTAAAAAAGAAAGATGCCCTAAAAGTAGTAGTTGTTTACAACTGCGTGTTTAAGTGCATTGATGTTTCATTTAGTGCATTTCCCATAGCAATTCAAATTCTCTTCAATACTTTAATTCACTATTAAGCTTTGTTCTAACTCAGACAATAGTTTATGCTGAGTGTCTGCAGTTGACCCTATATGCATTAGTGTTGTGTTAGTATTGGTCGTAAAATATGTATTCCTAATTATACAGGTATACAATTCTATATCAGTTCCTAAGATTGGTCCTAACATTTTACATATATAATATATTATGTGCCCCAATAAATATCTATGAAAGTTCCAAAGAAAACTATTGGCAAGGTTGCACTTGGAATGTGTGACAATATGTCATTCATCTTTTATTGATTAGAGACTAGCTCTTACCTGTTGAACACAAGTCATATTTTATTTTCAATATTGACAGAGAATCTGAACCAAATTCATGGGAAGATACAATGAAAGATGAATTGGATCGTGAGAAATATCCTCGTATGCCTTGGCACGATGTTCATTGTGCCCTTTGGGGACCACCTTGCCGTGACATTGCTAGGCACTTTGTTCAGCGATGGAATTATGCAAAGGTTAGTCATATTCTACCATTGCATGCCTTGCATTATTCCAGCCCTATTCCTATATTCCCAATAGGAAATAATCTTGTTTTTGTTCACATCAGAGGAACAAAGCTTTATATGAGGAAGCGATACCATTACTAATGCCTCAGCATCATATGGTTATTCCACATTACTTGGGAAGAAGCCGAGAGATACAGATTGAAAGTGGGAACGTAGACAATCAAACAGTTCTTAAAAGAGAAGATTCTTTTTCCTCATCTTCCCAAGATCAAGATATTCCTCTACTTTTGCCCCAGGAGTCTGATGGGTTGGATACTCATGAAGGAGACCAAAAGTGTAATGGTGTAATCTCCTCTCCACATTACCAGGAGAAGCCAAGAAGGATGAGCACTGGTCTTCCCTTTTCATTTCGCAAGGCCAAAATTGTAGCACTTGGTTCAGACACACCAATGAAGGGCTTTGTAGATGATCTGGATTCTGAGTATGATCGTGAGAAAATGCCTCTTGATAGAATGGCTCATTCTGATTTGCAAAATACAGATCCAGAATGGTGGGAGACGCAAGAACGGGGTGACCAGGGAGGTTTTCCTGAGGAATCAGGACAAGTTGGTCCTCTTGCTTCCTGCCGTTGCCAAGTGCGTTGTTCTCATGACCTATACTTAATAGTTAACTATTATTTATCGAGAAAAGTCAGATATTTTTAACACCTGGCTTTTATCCATTTTTTGCAACATAAAAGAGTAAACTATATTGCTGGAATTATTAAATTTCACAGGCGTGTATTAAACACTGTTTTATTCCCTTTGCGCTTGTCTTGATATCCTTTTAATTTTTCAACATTTGTTCGATTTTTTTCTCAAGAAACCTTTTAATTGATAGGTTATTAGGAGCGTGAGTCAATGGTCTGCTGGAACAAGTCAAACCGAAGAGAGCATCCACAGTGCTTATTGTTCTCTTATTGAAAAAGCTGAATACTTCATCTACATTGAGGTATTAAACAAACTTCCTCCTTTTATTTTAGAATGTATTAGCATATATTAGAATAAAAGAAAATTATTTATCTGTATTCTAATAATATGCTAATATATGTTCTAATAAATATGTAGTGTGATAGGATTTATGGATTCTTGAAATGATGAAGCAATATTATATCTTCTGCTCCTCTCTTCATTTTTTCAAATTTAAAGTAGTTGTTGTAAATTTTATTACATTCTTAATCTGTTCTGGACCTTTCTCTGACTGTTGTAATTCATCCCTGGGCACATATTCCAGAATCAGTTTTTTATCTCAGGTCTTTCTGGGGATGAGATGATAAGGAATCGTGTGTTAGAAGCTTTATACCGACGAATTATGCGAGCTTACAATGACAAAAAAACTTTCAGGGTTATAATTGTCATACCACTGCTGCCTGGCTTCCAGGTTCCTATCAATTTTATTCTTGTTTTTATTTAAACACTGTAAATATTGCTTTTGCATAAATGTTAGACTGACTTTTGAGTTATCTAGGGAGGCCTTGATGATAGTGGTGCAGCATCTGTAAGAGCCATAATGCATTGGCAGTATCGAACCATTTGCAGGGGGCAGAATTCCATCTTGCATAATCTTTATGAACTTCTTGGTCCTAAAATACACGACTACATCTCTTTCTATGGTCTAAGGTCTTATGGTAGACTTAATGGGGGCCCTGTGGCAACCAGCCAGGTATTCTTATACATCTATGGTTATGTACAAAGTTCGTTTCAGTCAGCTTAATGGTTTAAACTGTTTTGCAGGTGTATGTTCACAGTAAAATCATGATTGTTGATGATTGTATAACTTTGATTGGGTCTGCTAATATTAATGATAGGAGCTTACTTGGCTCCAGAGATTCTGAGGTACAGTTCCATGCCCTTTTCACTTTATATGCTGCACATGTTTGACTAGGGACTCAAATTAACTTGTACTAAGTTCTCAGTCTCTCATTTCATGCACCCTCATTGAAATAATTTTTATCCGTGTTAAATTTCATTATAGAAACAAGTTAGTTGCAATTGTTGAATTTGGAGGGGAAAAGGAGAAATATAGAAATAAATGTTTGAGAGAATTGAGAATGAGAATACTTTATTATTCAGGAGAATGTGCATGTGTGCATAAATTATACATATATTCATCTCTGTAGACTCTTGGTAGTCTGAGGGGAGATTATTTCCTTGACTTATTAATTGACTGCAACTGCCTACTTACTAATTCCCACGAACACTTGGTTCATTTTATCAGGATACATTAATGTATCACTTGATTCCTAATGCAACTGATATTTAGTTATCTTGTGTTGTGTATACATTTTATTAGAAAATATGGGTGTAGACTGCAAATCCAATTCTCAGCCTTGATAAACTTTGAATTTCCTTCTTAAAATCATTAGTTTGACATAAATGTGTTTGTGATAATTACAGAAATAAGAATCGTATCTTTACAATTATAGATATCATGATCATATCTTTATAATCAGAAATATCAAGATCACTCTAGGATCGTATCTTTATTAGTGGAGGATATAAAATCTCCTCTATTTATTTTATTGATTTCTGTTTATAAATATAAACAAACCATCCGTGCTTTCACAAAAGCATACGATTTCAGTTCAATGTTACTCTTTATTTTTATAGTTTAACTGTGTTAACAAATTGAGGGAACTCCCTAAAATAAAATGAAATATGTAACTAATGAAAGAATAATTTCAACTGGCAGGTCTGTCTTATTGCAAACCCTCTTTTAGTCACCTTTAATGTTGTGTTGAATAAATAAATTCGTCTGCTTACCATGTTTTTATATTCTTATTTTTGGCTTTATGTTATCTGTTAATGCATAATTACTTAACCCCTTTCTGTTCCTTTAATCTTCTCACTGGATTTCAGATTGCCATAGTTATAGAAGACAGAGAGTTGATTGGTTCTTATATGGATGGAAAACCTTGGAAAGCTGGAAAGTTTTCCTCGACCCTTCGATTGTCTTTATGGTCTGAGCACTTGGGTATCCCTACAGGAGAGGTTGTTAATTTTACATTCTTAGTAAGTAGTTGTTTCATGTGCCTGATTTGTAATGATTATTTTAATATCTTTTCCTCAGGACAATCAAATAATGGACCCAGTTGTTGAATCTACTTACAAGGATATTTGGGTGGCAACTGCAAAGGTAGTAAGAACAATTGAATGTTGATATTCGTTGCTAATTTCACCTCTTTTGATATGAATAATGGTATTTTAAGTGATATATTCTTATAAACTTACTAGTGTTATATGGAATTTTCATGCATGAATAGTTATCCTTTAAAGTGGCCTCTGCTTTCTTCATTATGTCATTGCCCTTCCATTTAGTTAATTATTGAAGACCGGAATTGATGATATCTGATACAGATTTGCTTGTTCATTTTGTCTGTTTTGAGGTTTCTTTTCTTTTCTTTTCAATTTCTTTTTGGCTAAATAGCAAATTGCCTACTTCAACATTAATTTTGTTTGAGTTGGATATAATGGAGAAAACCCTTGTAAGTTGGAAGTAAAGGTAAACTAAGAAAAATCTTGTTGAAATCGTTAAAAGGACTTAAAACCTAATGAAGTTGCTGAGGATTTGATTTTATGACGAGTAAATGATGATATTATTTGATCCATGTGGCCAACTATATTAAAAAAAGGTTTGCCAAAATATCTAACACGGTCAGTTCTTAGTGTCAGTTTAACTTCTAATCTCAGTGTGGGGGATAACGGACATGGATATGACATCTGTGATCTGCCTAAGATCGCGCTTGAACTTTATGGCATGAAAGTTTTGCACCTAACTGTTGACTCTTCCAGAGTCTTTTTACACTGCAATGCACCAAAGCCCGTGGGAAGTTATTTAGGTTGCATTACTATTTAGTTGTACAAGATATTTATGATTATATATTTTCGGTTTTACACGGTTAGCCTCGTAACATTGCGGACACAAAACACACAAAAACAAATACGCACTTGTTTTTCTAGGTGATTTGAGTTCCTCTTGGAGATCTTGTGGTGATTCTGAATAGCTTAATCAGAATTTTTTTCAATAATAAAACTGATAATTATCCCTGCATACGTTTTACAGACAAATACTGCAATTTACCAGGATGTCTTTTCTTGCGTACCTAATGATCTGATACACACCAGGTATGTTAATGGTAATTTTGCCCATTGCCCATCGTACATCTTTCGATGAAACCTCTCCATTTTTGTGTCCCTAACATTTATTTTAATGGTAATGATTTTGCAGACATGCCTTCAGACAAAGTGTGCTCTTTTGGAAAGAAAGGATTGGTCACACGACCATTGATTTAGGAATAGCCCCAGAAAAATTGGAATCCTATCGTGATGGAGGCATTAAGAACACCGATCCCTTGGAGAGATTAGCATCAGTGAAGGGTCACCTGGTCTCTTTTCCCTTGGAGTTCATGTGTCAGGAAAGTCTGAGACCTGCTTTTAATGAAAGCGAATACTACGCTACTCAAGTTTTCCATTGAGTACGATGTCTCCCCAGTACATAACACATCTTGGGTTTTCTTTTTCAATTTTTATAGGGGGTTTGTAATTTAATACCTGCAGAATTCTTTTTATTACAATTCTGCTAGCGAGAAAAAGAAAAGGGGGGTGGGGGGGTTGGGAGACTGGGTATAATCACGATATTCTTGTAGAGAATGTATCTGTAACTATTCACTGTAAAAAGAATATCAATTTATTTTTTATAAAAAAATCTGTTAAATAATATTTACATTCAGATATTTTTCTTGTTTTTATGCAGCAATCCTTTTTTTTTTTTCTCTTTCTGTTTTCATGTGGTTATTATATGGGCATAAGATAGGCTTCTGTTTGGTATATCATTCAGGATGTGCAGTTAAAAACTATAAATAATTAACATATTCATTTCATTTTACCAATCCAACTAAGGTTTCTAAACACATTTCAAGTTGCAACTACTTGTCTAACCTTCAAAACAAACCCAAAAGAGCATCAAAATTTGGAAAAATGGATTGAACAATGGGAAGGTATGGTGGTGTCCCATGCCAATTTCCATGCTTCATTTAGCAACAAATGTAGTGGCAAAAATTCCAATCTCTAAATTGAAGTACTAACTACTTAATTTTAAACTTAGTGCAAACTCCTAAGCTAGCATACTTAGTTTGATATGGGTACATTAAAAAAATTATAAAATATTTTATATAGATGCGAAATATTGATAAATAAAGAGACATCCACTATTCCTTATCAATTCATAATGAAGATGATGACTATTACTAATAATACATTTGTGATCATGATTTTGCCTATGTCACAATCAATTATGACAAAAAAATGCAATTAAACTCAAGAAATTTCGATTGTACACAATAAATTGTTAATTATATCATTTTTCAACAAAAAATTTGAAGATTTGGTAAAACATTCTAAATTTTATGATTTATGAACTCGTTTATAAGCCACACCTGTTTCTTAGTTGAACAAGTTGCAACAAATATTTGTTCTTGATCTTCAACAACTTAGGCTTGTCATATTTTTTGGTTAATTGTAGTCTCTACACTTAATGATTGTTTATCAAATGAAAGATTTTTCTCCTAGAATTGATCTTCTAGGCGTTTGTTGATGAAATAATTTGGAATGTGCAGAAATTTTGTTGGTCAAGCTCTAACTTTTAAGTAGCTGTACTAGATCTTAGGGTGAACATGTCATTATGGGTAATGTAATAATTAAATATGCGAATAAATAATCAAGTGTAAGAATTTGTGTCTGAATTGATCAGCTTCTCTACAAATTCTAACTCCGCTTCGAGCTTTTACCAGTCGCTGGTGGACGATGAACATAGCCTCCACCACTGCCTCCATTAACTTCCCCTTCCAACTCTCATCACTCGCCTTTCGCGCGTCCCACCAACGCGCCACTCTCTCACTCTCTTTCGCTCCTCTCTCTGTCTCCAAGACCGCCATGGCCTCCGCCGCTCTCCGATCATCCACTCCGGTCCCCAACGAACTCAACAACGACTCCGACTTCGAATCTCTTCTCTCTCCCGACGGTTACATCTCCATATGCGGCTTCGGCTCTCTTCTCTCCGGTAAACTATCATTACTACCACGTGCACTTTCTCTACTATTACTGTTCCTCTTCATCGACGTAACCGTTCCTTGCTTCGCAGAGAGAAGCGCACGGAGCACTTTCCCTGATTTGGCAAACTTCCGAACCGCACAGTTGAAAAGCTTCCGGCGCGTCTTCGCGCACGTCGCTCCGGTTTTCTTCGAGCGCGGCATTGCAAAGCCCGAAACTATGGTTCGTTATGACAACACCGTAAATCTTACTTCTTCATAGTGTGAGAAGAACAATTGCGCCCATTTTTATTTTATTTTTATTGTGAAATTGAAAATAAAAAAAAAAAAAATTGGAAGGGACGTTGGAACTGTGATGCTTATGCTGTGTGTGATGAAAATGTTATTAGGAGATTTCGAGCTTGAGTGTGGAGCCATGTGAAGGAGAAACTCTTGTGGTAACAGTGTTTGAGATCAGAAAATCAGAGGTACTGTATTGAAAACTTTAAATTCTGGATTTGTTGCAGTCGAACTTTCCATGCATCTCGTAATCAGAGAATTGTAGCCATTGGATGAAGATTAGACGGATTTGATCTCGAATGAATGGTTTAAGTTCTATCTACCAAGATAGAATATGAGTTGTCTGATCTTTGTTTAATGATATGATTTGTTGACTGCGTAATGCGCCGAAAATACAGGGAATCTGGCAGTTTCAGATTTAGTGTGTACCAGTTTTTTGTTAGCTTGAGCATTTGAGCTAATATTTTCTGTGGATTAATTTTTAGATTCCAGATTTCATCAAGAGGGAGGTTGAGTTTCGGTTTCTTGCTGTAAGCATCTAGATGCAGAATTTTAGCTTGCTGCTTTTATATTTTGAGTCTTCTGATGTTTGTGTATGTGGTGGCTTGAGATCTTTGGTTGCTTATGTGTTAGGTTCTTCCTGAAACGCTTGATGGCCATGCTTTTGATTTTCCAGCGGTATGTGATGACTATTGTTGTTGTGGCAAAACATGAATTGTCTCTACTCATAAAAGAATGTTGGTTATTTCATTAGCAAATTGGTCATTCGTTGTGGCTTAATTTTTTCAGGTCCTTTGTGCCCGTTACAGTGATGAGGAATTTTTCAACATTAGATGTAAAGGTAATTTTTCATTTGCGTGGTGCTTTTTAAGAGCAAGACGCATGTATTGTTTCGGAAACTTGAAAGACTGTTTCTATCCAAATTATTTTTTCGTGTTTGTGTCCGGCATACTTCATAGTACCTACCTTCTATTCTTAAATCTAACCCCAGAAACTGATTAGAGAGATTACCAACTAATTTCTTGTGAATTGAATAGAGTTCTATTTGCGGAAAAACTAGTGAGGACTTAGATGATCAAAATGGAAAATCTAGTCATTTTATGAAGTTTCAACTGTTCGAACTATTGTTATTGTTTGCATATCAAGCTTTGTTTTCCTTATATATATATATATATATATATATATATATATATGTAATCACAAGTTATAAAGTTCTTATTAGAGACTTTAATTTTTCTTCATATATATGTTAGAGCATACACTAAACACATTCGTAAAAAGTGAAGAAAAAGGAGAGAGAAGAGATTTGAGTACTTTTTATTTCTTACACATACATCGTATTACTAGTTTGTACAATAACAAGCGGTTAATTAACAGCCTACTAACTACTTAACGAATATAGAACACTAACTGAATTATTTATAACAATACCAGTTTTCTATATTCTGCTTGGTGGGATGTTTACAGTAATCAAAAATATTACTAGACATTCCTCACTATTTCATACCTTTCTGGCTAGGCGGAAAGAAGGGTGCAATGGTTCACTACATTTGATTTTCCTCCAATCATAGCGCTCTAGGTGATTTCTATATTTGGCTTAAAAGAAAAAAATCTGACTGTCTACTTATGCATGCCTTTGTCGTACCTAGATTGTTTCTTTCTTATTTCTTGTCTTTTGTCTTCGTTTATGCATTCTTACATTACTGTTGCATTCAGGAAACAAGGAAATCTATTTTCAGCAATATGGGCGGTGGAATATAGATAAAATTTGGAGAGATGATGTCTTACCTTGTCGGGTTTATCTTCGACACTGGTAAGCACCGGGTGAAAACCCATTTGACATTTTTGTAATGGAAAATGATTTTTTGACTATTAAATTTTGACCACTTTCTCTTATAATTTTAGATGTTATTTTCTAAGTGGTTTTTCATTTTTCATTTTTCTCATTTTCAATCTTCTAAAACCACTTAAAAGATGCACATTATGTTATAAGATAAAGTTGTCAAAATATAGTATTCAAAATATTATAGTTCTTTTGTAATAGATGTTGAACACGGGAAATAGTACAAGGATTATGCTAACTAAGGCACCAGTCAAAGATTTAATCGGTAAAAGAGTTCAGTGGGAAATCACACTGGAGCGTAAAAAAATCTATTTTTTTTTATTTCTTAACCAATGTCTCAAGGACTCTTGTTAACATTCTCCGTAGTATAAAATCACCACATTTCATTTAAATTTCTAATTAGCTATCCTCACTGTCAGATGAACTCTACAGAATCATTTATGCAACTGACAGCAATTTAGTTCCTAGTGTGACGATACCTATTGTGTAAATTGGATTGCCTCTTCACACAGGTCATAAATTCACGGGCAACAATGCTCCTCATTATAGTTTCTCTCTACTTGTCAAGTTTTCACATATCCCTTTTCAATTTACTTTCAATGTGAGAAACAAAAGAAATTATTAGTTTTCTCAAAACCATAGTAGAATTGGCGAACAAAGCTTTCCACTATTTAAACCCAGTCTAGAGTTAGATTTGTTGTAAATTAACACTATTTGTGGAACTTTTTGTAGTGTACTAGCAGCAAAGAATCTTGGTGAAACAGCCTACAACAACTTTCTGGATCACACTTATCTTGCTGACCGTAAAACAACCATTCGCGAGTACTTGGCAACAACAGGTTCTGGTATCATGGAAGAGCAGCCCCCTGAATCCCTCAAGCACCGCTATGGCGGTTGATACTTTCAACAACCAATTTTAGCTGCAATGAATATGTCAATGTAAAGTGATGGCAGATGAATGGCTTGATTCTTCAATATAGAAAACTGTACATTCTTTAATAATTGATTCACGATATTCATTCTTCCGATTTGGTGCAAGAGTTGAATATCAAGTCTGAAAACAGCATCAATACAACTGACCCGAACATGTGTGTAAAAGAACATTATTGCTGATGTGTGTAGAAGAACACTATTGCTGAGTACCGTTTCAGTGTTTTCTTGGTTGAGCACATTATTCTTTAACGTCCAAACGTCTTTTTGTTTCAGAAACCATGTGCTTCAATTTCTCATTTTTATGGTAATGTGATGAGTACCAATTTATTACTTCAACATGGTACTGCAGTATTCATGCGGTATGACTCAAGAACTTACGGAATGGATGAAATAGAAAACATTAGTTTACTATAAGCACCATTTCCATCATGATTTTATTGCTAATCCACAATGGTTGTTAGATTTTAGTTAAATATTATATTTAAGATAACGATCCCTTCGTTCTCCTAAAAAAAAAATATGCATTAAGTAATTTGATATCAAGAGATAATCAAGCTTGAATACGAAGTTGACCACATAATGCATGTACATCGTAAACATTGAATACCTGAGCATCATGGTATTAGGTCCCACAGGCCTAAGACAAGTATTCAAGTTAATTTAACTCCTCCAAAACGAGTGAATGCATTGGACAAAAAACTGCATTTCCCGTTTATTAGATGTACAACCTCATTAAATGAACAATAAATACCTCATTAATTTCTCATTTTATACATGTACCTACCATATAAAAGAATCAAATTCATACAACCAAAATTTTTTACAGCATGGCAGTAGCCACCAAGGGTAAAAAAACTGAAATATGTATGTACTCGGTCCACTAACAATTTTGCAATTGCTATTTTGTTTTTTGTTTCCTTTAATTCAAGATATTACAACTGATATCTTTATCTTTCTCTAGTTCTCGTATTAATAGTTCCATCATCTTCTTATACATTGGCATGTAATGATCATTTATCATGGTTCTTGAAAGTCTGAGCTTGCTGTACAGCTCTCTGGGAGTTTCATATAAGCATACATGTTCTTCTATAGGGTCATCAGAATTTGAATTTGAATTTGAATTTGATTCATCCGATGAAGGTACAGGAACAATATGCATGATCCTGCCAGGGGGGTAAAATCGATGGCTATCCAAGTTGTCTGATGTAGTGATTGAACTGCTACTGCATTCTGCAGCAGCATCAACAATTTGACTCTCTTCTTCTGTGATCTCTTTTGCTGCAGCCGCCTCTTCTTCTTGAGCATCAATGTTCATTACATTATCCTGCTTTTGAAGCTCCTTCTCGAGCTCATACCATAATTGGCCTTCTGTTAATTCGTCAACAGCTGTTGCAGTAATGTCTTGATTAGCAGGAAGGAGTGGCTCTTCTTCATCTGTGTCATCATGGCCAGATCCTCCACTTGAGGATGTATTTTCATCCTTAAGCATAGGTTCTACTATTACCTCTTCAGTCATAACAGATTCTGTGTTCCTTGCAGATATTACAGATGCTTCACTTAAATCCTCTGACTTAGAGTTTAATGATGGACCAACATTTCGGCGGCGCGCACTCATGCAAGACCATGATGACAGTGATGACCGAGTTCTGACAACAGCCTCAGCTACACTCTGTGCACGCCTCATCACAACCTGCAATTTAAAACACGATCTCCATCAGATTAAGGATCGGTCCATGTTAAGTGCAGATAGATAACAACAAAATTGACCACTTATTGGATATGACAGAGCTTGAAGTTGAAGTTACCTGTGTGCTACTGGTTACTGGCCACAGAATAGCACCAGCACCAGCCACCCTAGCTCTTGCACTAGAAATAGATGGTAAGCGAGATCCAAGTGCAGTTGCAGATCGGTAGACAACATTCAGGACCTTCGTATGTTCAACCTGATCCCGTAGATCATTCAACCAAGAGGATGCAGTGACCTAGTAAAAAAAAAAAAAAAAAAAAATCCTTTTAGATAAAACTAGTTTACAAATTAAGTAATGAACATTAATGTTTGTCAAAACCATCTAAAGTCCTAGCTAGCTCACCTCAGATCGGAGATCATCAATGGATGAAGTTGAAAATGTTGGCACCAAATCAGAACCATTTATAATGGTTGTGATAAAGTGTTTTCCTGATTCTGCTAACTCCCATGTCATACAGGCAGCTGCAAAAGAGACAATCATGATACAAACAATTTAGTAATAATGGCTGTATGATGAGACTGGAAAGGATCCCGTGTCAGAGACAATTCAGTGTCTAAAGAAAATTGAGCGAGAAAAATAATCAAACAAGATCATAGACAACAATTGTAGTGAATAAGGATTTTCATAGCAAATGAATATCATGAGATGTGTTACATTCTTCCCTCATCTCTGCTTTTTAGTGTTTATATGAAGAAGTAACTAGACACTATTACATTCTAAAGCAAAATAGGCATGCTTGCTATTAAGTGTTAAACCTGTAACAAAACCATTAACTTTGTGAACAAACAAATCATAAGAAAACCACGTTGACATAATACATCTTATGATGAACAAGAATAATGAACTGAAGTAATGGGAAATCTCTCATTGCCACAAGAAGTTCAGTGAACTTGTAGTCTAGCACACACATACCCAGTCAAGATGATATGAGATGTGAATACAAAACTGCAGAAACTGATAAATAATGTAACATCTTAATTGAATAAAAACTTCGTCAATACATGCCTGGAGCAAAAGTGACACATGTGCTTGAAGAGAACTCTTTCTGCTCTCTAAGAATATAGGTCAATAGCGCAGCAGTACCACCACCAAGTGAGTGCCCAACAACCTATAGAAACATACAATAGGATAACCGTTTAATAAAGATACTTGTACATGTGTATATGCAATAGTCATTAGATAACATTAAAAAGTGAAATACAACTTAAAAATATAGAAAAAAGGAATAGTGTAAGGAACAGAGAAATGAGAGAAAAAAATAGGATCCTATAACAAAGCCATTACCAGTGGATCATAAATTCAGTACGCTAATGTAATGATACAGTTTTTCCAAATCAAATGCTTTAAAACAATACCTTGACTTTGAAGTCTGGAAATTCATCAAGAGCCTTAAGTAAGGTAGGAGTGCAAAGCTTTGCAATCCATCTAGCAGCAGCAACCATGCCACAATGAGCATATCCCAAAACCAAGTTGCTAATCCCACCATCATTTAAAACTGAATGGTGAAAAGGGACTACGGCACCAGTTGCAGCAGTCAGTGTATCCTTTATGCTATGAGTTCCCCGGATTAGTAGAAGTAAACATTTTGATTGTGTATCACGTATAATAGTAAATGCAGGCTTCAGAAGCTGCAAAATATATCATGCCACAGATCATCAAATTGAGAAAAGATTAGGAAAACATGAGGAAATATTAAAAAAGATCACAGTAACTAACACACACACAGAGTAATAGCAGAAGACAGTGTAGATCATATTTTGTAAAACTAATGACTAAAATAGGTGATGGAGTCACAAATATTAACAGAATTTAAACTCAAGTCTACAACTGTTTGTGTGTGTTTCTCTAGATACCAATAACCATCATCTCATACTAACAAAAACATACCCACCTCACTTTTTTCTTATAGGGAATTTATAACATCACAGCTTCGTACAACACAAGTCTCCCTTCCGGGTTCCTTTGGACATTAACAATAAACTTATGATTGCTTTAACAGATTACTCTATATGATAAGCCAAAATTCCAGACTTCTCTAAATACTGACGGTTTACAACAGTGTAGCAGTTGAAAAATTATAGTTGCAATAAACCTATTTGCTAATTGTTAAAGACAAAAGTAAAACTGAAAATCTGAAAAAGGTAGCGTGGCTTTGTATAGTCATTTTGTCTTCAATATACCTTGTTTTATCAGAACATGCACCTTTCCACTACAAAACATGAGTTTTACATATAGATATAATACTGCAGGGGGAAAGGATTCTCTAATGTGACATGTTGAATCGTGTGTAGGTTTCTTGTCTCTATCTCCTTAAGCCACAAGGGGTCTCTTATCTCTTAATGTTTAAAAAAAAAATAGTTTTAAGAAATTTCAAAATGCCCATTACACCACCGGTAATCCAAACTATAGCTCCCTCTTAACTCCAAGAGTCAACAAAACTTTCCCATATAAAACCAAATATGGGGACAAAGATTAAATGGGAAACGTAAGAGCACTTTTTTGTCACCTACAAAGGACCCTAAGAAAAACTTGTGTTTTTGTGGAAATAGTTTTCTTTTAGTATATAAAATATTTACTGAGAACCAATATATAAATACCACGACCTGTGGATTCTATTCATTGTCGTTTCTTCTAAACAATGGTGAGAATGATGCCACTATCTCTAAACTCATCTGAGTGGCTGAGTCAGACTCTCTGTGAGAGCGTGTGGTCTGTTCTACTCCTCTCCGCCACAAACAGAAAGTAATAGAGCAGAGAGAGAGAGAGAGAATGGATAACGACAAAACATACCCCAGCTTTCGGTTTCTGAATGAGCACATCATCAAGGGAAAACCCAGCAGAATCTAAAAACACAGGAAATGGCTTCTTAGAGAAAAGCATACACAAAGTCAAAAGCCTCAACAACTCGTACAGCTCCACAATTATCTCATCCCCTTTGAGCTGCACAGAATCACTCCCAGCATAGACACTTGCAACTGCCAAATTACCCTGCAAAATGCAAACCATTACACACACGCCCATTATTCCCAAAGTCACAATCCCCCAAAAATCCTGCACCTTTCTACATGCCCAGAAACAGAAACCCCTCAATTTCACTTAAAACTTTCAATTTTATTCAGAATCTCATAAAGTTTACCTGCTTGCGCATGAAGTAGTTGATGCCGAAGGCCAAATCGCCGATTGGCCACTTCCCGAAAGTCTCGGAATACGTGAACCTCAGAGTCTCCGACAGCGTTACGATCGACTCCAGCAGCGTCGCCGGAGCCTGCGCCGGCCGCCTCGAAAGCCTTCTCCGGCGCACCGATCTGCTCGATTTCGACACGTCGCTGCCGCCTCCGTGATCCTCGCTGTCCTCCTCCGCCTTCCGCGACAGCCGCCGGCTCAGCACATAATACAGCACCACCGCCGCCCCGGCCGCCGTAGCCATTGTCCCCGCCGCCATGAGCTGCCGGAGATCGGCCACGCGCCGAGTGGACCGTTTCAAGAATCGAAAAGAAGCGACAAGCCACAAATGAGCAGAATTAGGAGGGGGTTTTTTAGGGGAAACAATGGGGTTTGGAAAAAGATTATAAATTTGGGGTTTGAGTTGTGAAATGGGAATCTGTGACAGAAAAAAATAGAGTATTGGGTGTTCTTTCTCTTTATGGGGAAGGTTACCTACTGGTAACACATCATCTGAAAAAACAAGCTTGCTTGGCATACTGTTTGGACATGATTCCCATAATACCCTTTGTTTATTTAGAATATTTGTGGATTTTGGAAGGGTATTAGGGTCAATTATCATTTGCTGCCAGTGCAAATATGTTAAAAACCGTTGAGTTTGAGTTTTGTCAGAGTCTATTATTATCAGAAGAATTAATGCTAAGTTTCTGTTTGATTTGAAAATTGTTTTTATTTGAAATTGTTACTCACCTTTTTTTTTATTATTTGTATGCTAAGGTTGTTAAAGTAAAAATTAAATAGCATACATTTTTTTTAAATTTTAGTAAAAGAGTTACGGAACTTTTTATATTATTTTAACAGTCTATATTGCATAAATTAATTAAAAGTAAGTAAATAATAATATAATAAATAAAGGAGAGAGCAAAATTGGTAAAGGTTAAATCAATGTTATTTTAAATTATAAAAATGCTATATAAACAAATTCAAAAACTAAAATACAACAAGCTACTAAAAGAACTTTATGTTTAGCTTAACGTTTTGGTTAAAAATAGTTACATTAAAATAAGAAATAAAATTAGTTTTATTGATAAAAATGAGTTTTTTTTTTATATTTTCGCAATTTTACATTTTACGATATAATTATTATTTGTTAAATTATCGTTACTTTTATTTATATCTTGTAAAATTGTCAGTCTTTTATTCTTTTTCTTTTTTCTATTCATTGTCATTCTACATATTTTTAATAAAATTATGTCTTTTTTTTCTATTCATCCTTAATTATTTTTTTATATTTTCTCCATTCATTTTATTTTATTTTTAATAAATGTACATTTATTTGTATATTAATTTAATAACATTACAATATCATCATCTACTAATATAATATCATGCATATAAAAAAAATACTTACACACTATATACGATAGCGTATTTGTTTACACTCGTATATATAAAAAAGATTTCTCTTTTTATTTTTTTAAAATTTTATCATTTAAAAATTAACTTTTTTTTAAAATTTAACCATTTTTAAATTAAATAAATAAAAATGAAAGAATTATATTTAAATATTTTATACCAAATGAAAGAAATTTATTATATATATTAATGTAGATAAATTGAACTTTGAATATACCATTCCACTTAATTCAATCAATGAATTAAACTCTGTCCATAAAATGAAAAAATTAAGTTTTCCAAAATAAATTGTTCACTTTTACTGATAACGGTTAAAGGCAATTGATAGGAGAATTAAAATTATCAACAAAATTGTTTAACAACTAAAAAAATATATATAGACATGTTTAAGAATAAAAAGTGTGAAACCCTAAAATATTTTGGATTAGAATGTGAAAAAGAAGGAGACGAAGGAAAAAACGGTGCAATATGATTGGTTGGTTGTTGGATCCAACCCAACAATGAGTGTATCATAAAATAATTTCAAATGGGACCACTACACTTTCTTCATTCATCCACTGTTACTATTAATATTAATATTAGTGGCACTTTCTATGATATAAACAAAATATGCAAAAATTTTATGTACCAAGATTTGGTGCTTATTATATTACTTTTGTCTCTCGTAACATCATGTGACTATATAGGATAAGATTAAACAAACAAAAAAGGTAGTGATGTCTCATTTTGTGGTTGGAAATCACTGCAAGCTGAAAATGAGTGGTATTTTGATGTGTATGGAACTAAATAATTCATCCACAAAAAATTACATTAGTTGTTTTTTATATTAAAATGTTACATTATATTTAAACAATTTACTTTCAGTTTTTTAATGAAAAACTATAATAAAAAAAATTAAGCTACTCGTTATGTTATATGTTTTTAGTTTAGGTTTCACTATAGTACTTAATTAATCATTTCAATAATGTAAAATTAATAAAAATTTATTTCTTTTTACAAAAAGAAAAGTTTTTTGTGCAAATATTAAGTAATTAATTGAATAGTTGGTAATGCATAATAATATTTTAATTTAAACATAATATCAATCTTAATATTTTAAAAAATGTGTAATGATAAAAATTAAATGACACTGCTATGAAATTAATTTTTCTTATTCTCTTGTAACGTTTTTTCTTTAATAAGTTTGAGGAGATGTATCTGAAGTTGGCAATGGCAGAAATATTTTTGTTTTGAAGTTCTCCGTGCAAAATGTGTAAAGTGTGAATGTAAAATTGGGACCACTACATAAAATACTATTTTCAGAATTTTATGTACGTATTCACCTACGAGTACCTTTATTTTAGTATGTACTAGTTTGATACTGTGTCGGTGTGCAGGAAAAAAATAATTAAAAGAATAATATGTTACATGCATGTTTCGTTTCGTTTCACTTTGAAATCTCCATGTACCGTAATGTAATTGGGCCTTAATTAAGTCACATTAAATCCAAAGTTCACGTAGAAAACTAAAAATATAGGTCAAATGTAAGATAAGTTTCTTAGGACTTACTCTCATATTTATTAAAATATTAATTACTATTGTTGACGAATCATTGTTGACTTAAATATTAAAATCTCTTTAGCAGGTACACCGATTGACATAAACAACAAAACGAGTGACAGGAGAACCGAACAGACGAATTGTGCGAGAAATCAAAAACGGACAAATTGTTTAAGTAGAAGTTAGCCTCCTACGCTTGAAACACCCGATAATCAATTTCTAAAATCAATTCATGTTAATAAATTATTTAGATGCACCCAAAATCAATTTCCAAAATCAATTAAGATGGCAAATTCACATCAAATAGAAGCAATTTTTTTTAGCTTCTCCATCAACCAAAACCAATTTTCTTCCATAAAGTAGAATCAATTCTCCCAAGTGTTTCCAAACACACAATTAATTAGGTTAACTTAATTAATAACAATTAATGACATGAGAACAATATATATTGAAAATAGTTAAATATTATAAATTGAAGTTAATGTTTGAAAGTATGAGTTTAATTATGGTAATAAATGAGAAGGTTGAGCAACGAATAAGTTAAAGACTCATAAATATGTCTTAAGGTTTTGGATTGAAGGTATTGTGAATCCCTTCAATGTGGATTTGATTATGTTTCATTAATATTGTATCTCTTGAGTAATCATTTCTCAAGAAATTCATCATTAATATCAGAGCAGATGGTTGGTGTTGTGACAGGCTTAGACAAACCCTTGTATTGAAAGTCTTTCACCGAGAAGTTAGGCAAGTGTGTCCTATTGAATTGAATAGTTGTACAAATAAAAACTGTCAAGTTGAATGATTGTACAAATAAAGAATACTTGTGGTTAGCTTGAAGGAAATATGTCAATGTGGAAATTGAACACCATATAAAAATGAAGACACATAAACTAATTTTCTTGAAATTTTAAGTTAAAAGTGATATCAATTCTTTTAATATTCAACTATAAACAATATTAATAGGAAATAGTCCGTTCTTGAATTTAATAGATAATATTTTATTTGTTATAACAAAATTTATTTTTAAAATAGAAAACATATGACAAACAGATTAAAACTTCACGAGCAATGACATGAATTTCACTTTTCTTACAGACAACCTAGTCTCATTGTAAAGACTATTAGTTAATCAATACCACACAATAACATTACAACATTACAGAAGCTCCTACCTTCAATAACATTAGTAAAGCTTCCTTTCTATATTCATTCTCTTACTTTCTCTTTTATTTTATTTTACATCTACCAAACCTAATGTATTATATTCACATGCAAAATAAAAAAATCTATACAAAAAAATCTATACTCATATCATATAATTTTCATTATTATCAATAATATAAAATTGAAGACAATTACTAAAATAATAACATAATCATAAAAATGACGACTAACAGTAACACAACTATTAGGATTATTAGTTTCTTATTAATTTAAATTTTATTTAATAAATACTTTAACACTTTAATGATTAAATTTTAATTTTAATTCTTACATATTTTAATTTTAACAATGTGTCATTTTTAAATTTAATTAAATAGTTTTTATTAATTGTTAAGGATAGTTTCATATATAGTTGTCATTTTTAATTTTAACTTTGCGGCTTACTATCTATTTGTAAAATGAGTAATGAAATTATGTAACTTGGTTAGTTAAGTTATTTGTCAAAACTAGCTAGTTAGATTCTTTTTTAATCTATAGACAGATTGTTTCAATTATAATTTTTTAATTTTAGTTATTCTACTGTTTTTCATAGCGTATATTGTACTATTAATGTTATATTGTATTTTAAAATATTTTCAGTCCAGTTACAAATTAAACAAAAATAATATATACTTAAGCAGAAGTATATTAATTAGTATATTGTTTTAAATAATTAGTTAAACATATACTTATTCAAAAGTAATGATAAGAAATAAGATAAAGCTAACGTTATCCATTTTTTAAGTATAGTATTAAATTAATTGAATAATTATTATAAAAGTATAATAGTTACAAAAATAGTACAATATAAATAAGAATGATGAAAGAAAATAAATAAAATCAATAGATAAATAAATAACTCACTTTATCTAACTTTATCTAGAAAGAGTTACGAAGAATTTTAACATATATTTGAAAGATAAAAAATAATAAATATAAAAAAAGTTGGAAGTTAGAAAATAAAGTTTTGATAAACGTTATTTTAAGTCGTGTCCAAACAATCACGGATTTGAAAATGGGATCCAATTACTATACAAAACCTTTTTTTTTTTTTTAAACCGGTGAGAAATAATAAAGACGGTCGTACAGAACATTAAATGACTTAATAACTATTAAATTTTACAAAAATTTATAAATAATTATAATATTAAATAAATTTTAATTTTGATAATTTCTAATACAATTTTACTTTAAGTAGAGAAAAAAATTGTTTATAATTTCATAAAAAATAATTAAAAAACAATAAAATAATTGTAACGTACCATTAAAATAATTAAATAATAAAATTTAATGTCCTTCCGCTCAACATTTTAGATTTAATAAGAAAAAGCGTTTTAAAAATACTTTTCACAAACATACCCTTATTATGGGCGAAATAATTATAATGATCTCCAATATTAAAATTAAAAAGAAAAAAACGATGATAACTAATATAATATTAATTTTTTAAAGTAAAGTTATTTAATAAATTTTATATTATTTGATATATGAAACTGCATTAATTATTTTTGTTATAAAAATTATTGTATAAAGTTTTAGATTTAATTTATTTTAATCTTACCGTATTATATTCCTTTAAATGAAAATAATGTTATAATATTCATATTTTTAATGTAATTTTATTTAATTATATTATTACAATTACTTTAAAATTATTTTATTGTTTGATAACTTTAATGTTTTTTTGTGAATAAATAAATGATCAACTAATACGGTATGCCATTTATGAACATTTTTAAAAATTAAAATTATACTAATAATTATTGATATCAGAATTTATTTAATATGACGTTTAATTGTAAACTTAATACTTATTAGTTATACTTTTACTAAGTTAAAATTTTGCTAATAAACAATGGATTAAATTGGTGAAAATCAATGTATGAACATGTTTAAACTGGTGACTTAATTTATGTTTTATAATTTTGAAATTAATTTAAACTTTTTAAATAAATAAAGTTTATATTTATTAATATTTAAAATAACAATAATATATATATATATATATATATATATATATATATATTTATTGTGTTGTCAATTATTTTCTTTTAAATATCAGTTTATATTTTATGTCATATTTTAATATAATTTTATAGTGTATTAGTTTTTATTTTTTATACACAAAAGTATAAAATTATATTAAAATATGACATAAAATATAATGAGTAGTTATATACATTTTTTATAATGAGTAGTTATTTGAATTAAAAAAAGTAATTAATAAAATGATAAAATTTAATTTTTTTTGTTATGAATAGTTATTTAAGTTTTAAAAATAGTAACTAAGAGATAAAATTGGAGGATACCGAAGAGTGTATCTTCACTCAATATATAGTTATAGATTTTATTAGACTTTTGTATTTATTTTGTGTGATAAAAATAAAATCCAATGATATTTTATACATATTAGTTAATTATTATTTATTAAAATTAATTCACGATCACAATCAAATTATTGAACCTTGAATCAATGTCTTGCTTCAGTGATTGATCTAATTTTTTAAAATATTACAAACATCTCTAAAATTATTAAAAAAAAAAACTTTACCAAACATAATTTATTAGAGTAAAAATGTTTTTCATATAGGAAAAAAAAGTTAAAAAAAAAAACTAACGGAAAAATCGTGGCAAACATATCCTCAATTTGAAACATTCAAGATACAAATAATTCATAATTTAAAAGCTTTTCTGAATCCAAGAAAAGGGAGTTGTACTTGGAATCAATGATTAATTTCAACAGTTTATGTGGAGACACATGAAATGTTGGACTATGATTGTTTAATTATTAATAGAGAAATGATTTTCCTGAACGTTTTATTTTATTTAGAAATTAACAGATTCCATATATTCATCAATGTCAACATATATTATTGATTCAAAAGAGTTCTCAAAAAGATAGTTAAAAACAACCTACTAACAATATGTTAATATTAAAAGAGACATAAATTGAAATATTATTTACACTTTTTTTCTCTGAAAACATTTTCCTTATCATTAAATTCACCTTTGATACCGATATAAAGTCATAAAGTGTTGAACCAACCATTCTTAATGCATTCAAAGTGTAGGTCAAACTTGTGCTTTTTTATATCTTTAAAGTTGTTTTCATAGGTAATACATATACCTCTCTTTTACCTTTAACCATTATATCTAATATTACCAAATCACACCCACATCTTTTCAATCATTAATCATCATAGGTCGTTTAGGAGTTTAAGTTTAAATTTAAATTTTACCTTCAGCAAAAATAAAGAAGTATCATATAAAAAAAAATCATAAATTCATCCCTTTAAAGTTTTGAGTTAGATATGACGTAAATATTTTATATATAAGTTAGACTCAAATTTAGATTCTCTGCTAAATTTTTTGGTATTGTTTCTCTATTGTGTCTTCATAATATACTGATTATCACTAATTTTAATATTTTAAAATATATTAAAAAAATATTTAAAATGTTAATATAATGTATTTTTAATGTTCAACAAATAATAAAAAAAAGAGAGTAAAGAATTTAGACTCATATCATATTATTGTTAAAAGAATGGTTTGATCGATAGTGTAATTCATAAACTACTTGAAAAGTAGAATTGACATGTTATGTCCTGAAATGGAAGTTTGTTCTAACAAAAAACTAGTAATAGTGAAAGGCTTTTGTCTTCATGGAAAATTGGGAAAATCACCTTCAACCAGGAACAACTAAAGTCTCTACATAAATCTTAGTTTCAAACATTTTCTTTTTAACAAAATCTCTTTTGTTAGGTAAAGTTTATGTAGGGTTTTTATTTTTCATTTAGTAGGTCTCATTCTCAACTTAATCAAATTCATGTGTCTCAACCAGTAAAAAGTAATATAGGTACCTAAAACCAGAAATTTTATATACTATATTTTCTGGTTTTAGGTACCTATATTTTCATCCATGCTATATTGCTAATATGGGTTTCTAAGTTTTCTCTATAGACTCAAATAATGAATTGTTAGACCAAAAAGGAATCTTTGAAAGGTCCAAATAATTTCATTATTTACACCATAGTTCATGACAGAGAAAAATACTCTGGTTGAGGTCTCTGCTAAACTTAGCCCTTCACCTAATTTTGTAAAATTAAAACTCAAAATAAGAACTTTAAAATAAAACGTTTGTGTTAGTTATAAAATCGATTCGTTAAACGTATATTTACATTAATTTAAACCACAAATCTTGCATTACACCATGAGTATGATATATACGTTTATTCATATTGCATCATTCGGGCATAATCAAAGTAAGATTTTTAACAATATCAGTTACTTGATTGGTATTACTCTATTTTCATATGCAGGATGTGTTATTGGTTGAAACTTGCAACAAATAGCCATGGAAACAGAAAACTAGTGTGCTTTATTCCATTTTAAATGATTTTGAATTGAATTGAATACCACAGGCCTTAATAATAATATAATAATAAAATAAAATAAAAAACATGTTTGATGTGTGAAGTTGTGCCATTTGGAGAGATTAACGTTAATCTCTCAATCTCTTTCTACCTGTTTGTTGTTCCCACCAACTGATATACTTCAAAAAAATCTACTCCGTTATTAGTTACTTATTACCGACATCAAAAACAAACATCACCTTTCTCTATATCTAATCCCTTTCTTCCTCTGCACTTCAGATCACAGCAGAATGGGACAAGAATCAGATCACAAAACCCAGTTGGTGTTGGAGGTTTGCTCCATTTCCACACGTTCAGCTTCCTGTGTTCATACTCTTCTCTCAAACCCTTCCAAGCCACCTTTCATAGATTGGTATTGCATTCTTGGAGTGAGTATTTCACCCTTTTCCTTCTTTCTTATGCATTTGCAAACTTAGTATTACCATGTTTACCTGAGAGTTTTCGTACCAATGAAGTGCGAACAATTCTGAATAAGAGTCTATGGGTCTTTCTACTTATATATTATTCATCTTACTCATTTTTATCGGATGTTGACTGGTTTTTTATATGATGATGCTAATATCTCCATATTGGGTTCTCATAGGTGGAAGAAAATGCAGGCTTGGTCACCATTCGCCAGCAATACCATAAACTTGGTAGGTTTAACTCGTTTTTTGTTTATGGTTTTGTGCAATATGTGTTGTCTCTTTCTCCTGCATAACAAGAATTGTTGTTTTTGATTCAGCTCTGCAACTTCATCCGGACAAGAACAAACATCCAAAGGCTGAAATTGCTTTCAAACTTATATCTGAGGTTAGTTTCTGATACACAGTGTTCTCGAGTAAACAGGTTAAACACACTGATAGAACATTATAGCATGATGCTGCAAAAAGGATCACAAGTTGTGATGTTTGTGTAGGCATATATGTGTCTGTCTGATGCTGCAAAAAGGAAAACTTTTGACTCAAAAAGATCTAAAAATTTCTGCTTTGAGTGCAATAGAATTCCATATACATCCAAAAAAGTCCCTGTCCCTGGCACTGGCAGTTCCAATGGGTCATGTTTGAAGACACGGAATATGAGTGGTGGATCAAGATCTTACAAAGTTTGGAGAAACATTAAAGAGATGAGGGAAATGCTGAAGGAGGAGGCTAAGGTTATTGAGAACTGTCTGCGAGCAAATTTGATGTCAAAGAAAGAATCTCCATTGTACGATCCTGCAGATTACAGAGATGGAAGCAGATTCATGAACAAAGTTGAGAGAGAAGTTCCTGTTTTCAATCCGATGAAATACTTGTACCAAGGATATCCTCATCTGAGAGACCATGTTCATCAGAATTGCGAGACATGTTGGTACTTTGATACACAAAATCTTGTGCACAATGAGAAGAGAGAAGCTAAGTATGGCTCCCCAGTATTTGAGGTCAGATCACAGAGTAAATTTGGTTATGACCCATCATGATTCTTAGTTGAATTCTCTATTAGTTGTTTTGTATTACAAAAATGATTGTTTTTACTTAAATTTAATATTCAAAATATCATTATCTTTGTATTATTATTTTGCTGTGTTTTCGACACTCAAAATGTGTTTTCGACACTCAAAATCTAAGTAAAAAATCTGTACTCTCATGATTCTAACTTGAAAAATTTGAAGTCATTGTGTAGTATTAATATTTTAAATATATTTTAAAATATCAAAATTAGTGATAATCGATCTAGAAAACTGATCAGGTACCTAAAATAGAGAAATTATATTTTATTAGAGAAATTATATTTTGTAATATATATTCATGAACTTAAAAAGAGGGTTATATCTGAATTTATGCTATCCAATTTTATGTATCAACGATTTCAGCAAAAACAATTGAAAAAATACATTATTCATGCATAAAGTTTCTATAATTAATGAGAATGAATATACAACTATACAAATTTTATGTTATATCTATAAAAAAAAAAAATAGGTGTTGTTGCTTACTAGGGTTGTTGCTCTTGCTACGTATACTAATCAACCTCAAAATCTTTTTTTTTGTTCTTCAAATTATCCATGTTTCTTCCTTCTCAATTTCTATGAAGTGATCTTTATCTTTTATTAGAAGTTTTTCCCACCTAATGTTTTTAACTCCTTCTTTATCTTTTACTATGAATCTTTTATTTTTATTAGTTTTGACATTTAAGCTTCATTGGCAAAATATAAACAGATAAATTTTGATTTTAGTTTGAATTTCTAGTTTTTAAAAATTTTAAGTAAATATAAGAGTTAAATATGTTATTTTTTCTTTTTAAATTATTCTCAAAAATTTTGTTTTGTCTTTAAATTAAATATATATTTATTTTTTTTCTTTTCATTTCAAAAAAAATAGTTAATAATGATCAAGAAAATGGACCAAAATACCAAAGATTTTATATTTTTAGATTCACATATGTTAATTAATAATATTATGATTGTGGAGAAGAGTTAAACTTATAACCTCTTTCATCATCTCCTAATTTTATCATTTCAAAACATCTTTTTAACTCCTTATTTATAACTCCTTAAACAATATGTGTTTTTGCATGTGTATTTATTTATTTTATAATATTTATGTAATGAAATTTTATTTTAAAATTTGTTGAGTTGATTTTTATTATAGATGGAAATGTATTAAATAGTTGATTGAACATCCAGATAATTAAAGACACCCTCTATTTACATAATAATTTTTTATTAAATTTGCGTTACCTTCTTCAATAAAATCGTGTAATTTACGCTATGTTTTACAAGTTATTTTGATAAATGTAGTACAATCATATAAATCTTTTTATGTATCATCTTCGTGTATCTATTATTTATATATTAAAATATTTATGTATGCTTAAATATGATAAAGAATAAAAGAGTTCCATTTCGATATTTCTTTTACACTATTCAAATTATATTAAAATAATTGTTTAAATATTTGTATGTTATACACATAATCTTATATTTAAGTTTACTTATGTAAACAATATTTTCATATAATACACACTTAAATAACTGTTTCAATATATCTATTATTATACACTTCATTTAATATTTTTGTATTTAGTATTCAGAAATGCGTATATAATAAATTCTAAAATATTGTTCATATATATATATATATATATATATATATATATATATATATATATATATATATATATATATATATATATATACAAATATATATATATAATATATAAAAATATATATATAAAAAATTATAAAATATTTTATATATATATATATATATATATATATATATATATATATATATATATATATATATATATATATATATATACACAAAATTATGTATAAATTATGTAAGCTCATAAAAATAGATTAACTTTAATCTAATCCAAATAATTCTTTTAAAATTTAAATAATTACACATTGTTTAATTTTATGTGATTAAAAAGAGTAAAATGAATATTTTAAAAAATAAATTTTCACATTTGCACATTTCTCAACTCTCTAACCTATGTACACAATTATTCATTTTCAAATTACTTACATATTTATATGACCGAATGATTTAAGGGTAAACAAAATAAGGTAATTAATCGAGTTTGAAAACAAAGGTTAAAAAGATAATTATCCATTGAGTGAAATATGTATTTAGTTTTTAAATTTTGACGCGAAATTGAAATTTGTCTTTATCTTAAATTTTAATACAGTTTGATCTTCAAATTTTAAAAATAAATAGATATAATATGCCTAATCCAATTGCGTTCAATTTATTCATTTTTAATGTGTCAAATAGTGTTTTAGGGTGGTATATAAGTTGTTTACACCGTTTGACACTTTCCAATTCAAACGAGAGTTTGAAATATCATTTAACATTGGAAAAAAAGTTTATATTATTGAGTTAAGAAGACTATGTCCATTTATTTTTTAATTTTTGGAACCAAAATATATCAAATTTGCAATATAGAGACAAATTCCAATTTTACGTGGAGTACAAACATATTTAACGCTTATCAATTACTATAGCAACAATGATGGTAATGTCATTGATAACGACATAATAACATAATAAATGGTGTTAATGATGGTGACGTGATAATGGTGACGTGATAGTTAGTCTGGTAATGGTGGTAACATATTGGTGATGGTCTCTCATGTTGATGATGACCGTTAATTTGTCAGGAAGTTAAATTGGACACTAAAAAATTATTAGTTTTTAAACAACAAGCACACTCACCAATTTTAGTGACCAATAATGATTAATAACTACAGTAACAAATTTAGATACTAATTTACAAAACTAAAAATTATTGACCACTAAGATAGTCACTATTATGAATAAAAAATTATAATTGGTCTTTAAAATTAGCTACCATAATTTTGGATACCAAAGAAAATTAGTGACTAAAAATTAGTTACATACGTTTTGGCTACCAAAATGATTTAGTTTCTAAATTGGTCTCTAATTAATTAGTGACTAATTTAGTGACAAATTATATTTTGGGTTAAATATATGTTTTATCCTTCAACTTTCAGTGAAAATTGGAATTAGTCTCTCTTGAAAATCTTGAACTAGTTTAGTCTTTCAACTCTATAAATGCGTGGATTTAGTTCTTTTAACCAAATTTTATTTAGTTTATTTGATGTTTCAAACACATTTCATTATAGTATTTTAGTTTGTTTACACCATTTGACACATTTTCACCTTAATGTTAGCTGAGAAACGTCATTGAAACCTCAAACTTAAAAAAAATGGTTTAAAGGACTAAATCCATACATTTCCAAAGATGAGAGACTAAATTGGTTCAAGGTTTTCAAGATGAACTAATTTCAATTTTCACTAAAAGTTAAAGGACAAAAACATATTTAACCCTTATAATTTTTTTTATATTTATAATAGTGACTATTTTAGTAACCAATCATTTTTAATTTTGTAAATTGGTATCTAAATTGGTCATAGTGACTAACTATTTTTTGTTTCTAAAATTGGTTTATATCAATAATTACCCTTTAATAATTCTTCATTCAAATACACTATTAATTTTTTATTGTAAATTTAAACTTTTTTTTTCGTAGAAAAAAACTTAGAAAGATAATTAAGATAACAAATAAAAGAGAAAAAAATGATGAAATAAAAATATAACTAATGTTGTATCTCTAACATGAGTTTTTTTTTTAAAATATATCTAATGTTGTAAAAAGTATTTTAATAAGTACAATAATTAATAACAATATAAAAATATTTATAATATTTAATGTGCTAATTAAAATACTATTAAGTTTAAAAATATTTAAATAAAGTAAGATATTTTTGTAGCATTATTTATTAGGTATAATATATTTCATAAATCATTAATAGTTTTTGTTCAGTTATGCAAGAAAAAGAAAATGAGAAACGCGTGAAGAAGTCAAAGAAGTAATTATAATTTAGAAAAGGAACAAATGAATGATATAGTGTTTTTGACCAATGGTATACAAATTTGTTAATCCTTTGTCATTATTCTTTGTTTCCTTATTAACCATTACTATATAACTATGGTTGCTGTCTTGTATCATAGATCACTCAGAACATTTGTGAAACAAAAAATCACTGAAAAACACATCAAAAGAATCAAAATTCTAGTTGTTTGTCGTGTTCAATTTCCAACCTTAGTTCTAAATCCTTGCATTTTTCTTGGGTGAATCTTCTAATTCCATACCAATTAGAGGCGAAGATGAAATCTTTAAACCAAGAATTGATGTTTCTCATTCTTCAATTTCTTGACGAGGAGAAATGTAAAGATACTGTGCACAAGTAAACCCTTTTTCTTTCGGAGACACACAAAATCTGTTTATTTATTTATTCTTTATGTTCTCGTGACCATATATGAATTAACATTTAAAAATATATTTATTTTTGTGTTGTATATGGATTCAGGTTAGAGCAAGAATCAGGTTTGTTCTTCAATATTAAATATTTTGAAAAGAAAGTTATGGCTGGAGAGTGGGATGAAGTTGAGAAATACCTATTTGGATTTACAAAAATTGATGACAATCGATACTCCATGATGATTTTCTTCGAGATTAGGAAGCAAAAGTATCTAGAAGCTTTAGACAGGTCATTAATTTTATTTTGTAATCATTTATTTGATACTGATATTATGACTCTTATTTTTTGATTCTCATCTTTTATTTTTTAACTTGGCTTAGTGTGAACTATTAATTAATGTATCACTATTTTTTTTTAAAGAATCAATGACTCACACTAAATCACATCAGAAAATAAAGGATGAAAGTCAAATTATTTTTTTAATAATGTGATCTTTTAATATTTTTTCTTATTTTCATTCAGACGAGACAGAGTCAAAGCCGTTGAAATTCTAGTGAATGATTTGAAAGTTTTTCAATCATTCAACGAGTATTTGTTCAAAGAGATCACAAATCTTCTGACCCTCAATGATTTTAGGTAAATATTTCAATTTTATTTTATTTTATTTTATTTTATATGATTTTTTGGTTAAGAATTTAAGAGTTGATATTCTTTTGTTTCATTGTACTTGGATTGAATTAAGGGAAAATGCACAATTGTCAAAGTATGGTGACACTACATCAGCTCGAAATATATTGGTAACAGAGCTTAAAAGATTGATTGAAGCAAATCCTCTCTTTCAAGATAAACTCACATTTCCTTCAATTAAAGCATCTCGATTAAGAACTTTGATTAATCAAAGGTAAACATTATACAACATTTCTTCATTTTTACAATGTTTGTTCATAATTGATAATTAAGAATGTTTGTCAATATTTTTTGTCTAGTATGAATTGGCAGCATCAATTGTGCAAGAATCCAATGCCAAATCCAAACATTACAACTTTATTTGTTAACCATTCTTGTTCACCTGCAAATGGATCTCCTTCACCTAGTCTTGTAAACCTTCCTATGCCACCAATAGCAAATCCTTTATCTTGTTCTTCACTTGGAGCACATGTTGGGGTATGAATGTAGTTTGTGTAATTATTTAATTTGAATATTCATTACTAAAATATTTATATATATACAAACATTTCAATATTATTTATTATTTAATTTTGTGCAGCCATTTACACCATCCCAGTCTGCTTCTAATGCTAATACTTTAGTGGGATGGACATTGAATGAGATTCAATCCACATCTAACGATCAAGGACAATTAACGACACAAATGCGACCTACACAACAACATGCAGAAGAGGTGTTTATAAAAATTTGACATGTTTTTTTTTTCTTCATATAATTGAATTTTCGTATATATAATTGTTCTTGATTTTCATCTCTATAATAATCTATGTAGACTACAAACAATGCTCCACCACCGCAACAAGCACCTTGCTTATTTGATGATCTTCCTAGAATAGTTGTTTGTACATTGCAACAAGGTTCAACAATCACAACAATGGATTTTCATCCTTCTCTTCATTCATTACTTGTTGGTAGGTTGAAATAAAGAATTTTATGTCTTGTTTGTTTTATGAGGAATTCAATTCTTTTACTAACTTAGAAAAATAATTTGTGAAACAGTTGGTTGTGCAAATGGTGACATTTCACTTTGGGAAGCAGGGCATCAAGAAAAAATTTCATCAAATCCTTTCAAAATATGGAATATTTCTATTTGTTCGGTCTTATTTCAGGTTTATATTGCATTGTTCAATTGCATAGTTGTTTAAGTTTATTTACAAAATTAATTTAGTTGTTTATTGCATCTTATTCTTAGGATTTTAAGCAAATAGTGTCTAACAATTACATTTTTCCATGTTGGGGAAGTACTTATGTGATAAACTAATAGCAAATATACATCTCATTAACAAATATAAGCCTTATATATATAGTATTGTCAAAAAAATTATCCTATATTGATAAAAAAAAATTTATCATGCATACTCCTAATAATTATTATCTCCTAATAATTATTTATCATGTATTGTATATTGTACATTTCATAAAAAAATTATTTATGAAAATGAAAAAAAAATTGTGAAGCATTTTTTTTATCATGTAAGAAATTTGTATTTATTATTTATTATAGTGAAAAGGTCAATATTTTCAACATGTATGAAAGTGTTGTTTGAATTTATGGTAAAAGATATATAATATGAAGAGACGATATAAAATTTTATTGTCTTTACCATTCTTGATGAAATGTCAAAAGAATGAATTATTTTATTTTCCTCATTTCCGCATAGAAATATGCAAACAACAAAATGGTAACATTAATTTATTCCATTAATTACTATTTTTGTATCACATTAATTGGAGTACTTGTTTTGTCCTATTCTATTTACTCACCATTAAACATCCAAAACATGAATTATTTTTGCATCAGATTAAGTTGGAGTACAAGTTTTTGATTATTTATTACTCAAAATTGGAAATCATAAGTAATATGATGGAGATGTTACGTTCATTAAATTATAATTCATAAGTCATTAAATTTGCTCAAGTTGTTACACATTAATTTGTATTTATTCAAAGTTCCAGAATATGTTTATGTGATAATTAGAGTTTATTGAAATCAACTTTTACACAGAATGCAATTTTGAAAGACCCGGCTATATCCATTAATCGTGTAACATGGAGTGGTGATGGAGATTTTATTGGTAAGTGTGCTTTAAGAAAATTTGGTTCTAATTTTTCATAATTAGTGATTAATATTAAAACTTTTTTCTTTTTTTCTTTTCAGGGGTTGCTTTTACAAAACATTTGATTCATTTATATATCTATCAAGCACCTAATCACCTACGACCATTTTTAGAGGCATGTCGAGATCAATTTCAACAATAATTAATTATATTTTTTGTAGTTTTTTTTTCATTGATGTATTCTTCACTGCAGATTGATGCTCATGTTGGTGGTGTTAATGACTTGGCTTTTTCTAATTTGAACAAGCAATTATGTATTGTAACTTGTGGAGATGACAAGTTAGTAAAGGTAAATAATTAGTTTTTTTTTTCTATGTATTAGTTTATAATCAAATGAAATTATCCTTAATTATTATTTTGTTAAATAATGTTAATTATAGGTATGGGATTTGAACGGAAAAAAGATTTTCAACTTTGAAGGTCATCAAGCACCTGTTTATTCTATCTGTCCTCATCAAAAGGAAAATATTCAGGTAAAAATCCTAAAGTCCCTCTCTCACATTTCTCTTATTGATCTTGAGGTATCACCCTAAACTACAATTAATGTTTTTTTCTTGTTATAAGTTGATAAAAAAAAGTTTAATTAATCGGATGGTACCATTTTGATTTAGATGTGTCAGCAGGTACCCGTTTCTAAAAAGGTGTCAATTAAATCCAAACTTTTGAAAAGATGTATCAATTAGGTCCTTTTAAGCCAAAAATTATTAACACCCTTAACGGTATTGATATTTAAAATGACTTACAAAATTAAGTATTGATATTTATATCAAAATTTAGTGGTAAAAGTCATGAATTAAGTTAACGGCTTTAATAACTTTTGTCTGAAAGGGACCTGATTAAGACACTTTCTCAAAAGTTGGGACTAGATTGACACATTTTTAAAAACGGATACCAAACTGACACATCTGAACGAAAATGGATACCATGGGACTAATTGAACCTAAAATAAATATAGTTATCATCTAAATTTTCAAACTAAGTATATGAAACCTAAAAGAATATCATTACATAGAACTTTTGTACTCTGATAAATTAAGAATTGAAAAAAACAAAGCTCGTGGAATATAATTCAAACCCAGTTTTCTAGGAACTAACATATGTCATGTCATATATACATGCAGTTTATATTTTCAACTTCTACTGATGGGAAAATCAAGGCATGGTTATACGACAACATGGGCTCTCGATTGGACTATGATGCTCCTGAACAGTGGTGCACCAGAATGCTCTATAGTACAGTCGGAAATAGGTAAGAAAATAAGTAATAAATAACACAACATATGTATATCTCATAAATTTTGTAATGAGTTATGGTTGTTGTTGTTTCCTATGTTAGATTGTTCTCTTGTGGGACAAGTAAAGATGGAAACTGTTTCCTAGTCGAGTGGAATGAAAGAGAAGGAGCACCAAAAAGAAGATATTTTGGGTTTAGAAAGAAATGTAATGGAATTGTGCAGTTTGACACAACAAAGGGTCGTTTTTTGGCTGCTGGTGAAGATAACCAGATCAAGTTTTGGGATATGGATAATGTCAATGTTTTGTTCAGTACAGATGCTGGAGGAGGTCTTCCTGTGAGTAATCTTTGCAAAATTTCCATTTTTTGATGCAAGTTTTGAAGCATTGTTTGATGTTTTTAACTCCTTTGTGTCAGAATCTCCCTCACTTGAGATTCAACAAGGAAGGGAATTTGCTTGCTGTTACAACTTCAGATGCTGGTTTCAAAGTCCTTTCTAATTCTGAGGGCATCAAATACTTTAGATCTCATCAAACACTTAAAGTTGCACTTGGAACAAAGGTTCACTTTTCACATTATCTATTAATTCTCTATTAGAAATTGCAAGTGTTCCACTAACTTGATGTTTGTATTTTTTTTTTTTCATTCAAGAATGGGTCTGATTCTGTTCCTAGATGCATAGAAAGTAAAGGAAGTTTGGATTATGCATCTCACAAGTCTAAAGTTTGGGAAACATCAGAAATAATTGACCCCATACAGTGTCGAACAATTACTCTATCAGATAGTGTGGATCCTACAAACAAGGTATATTTCTTGGAACCTTTGGTTTTCTACGTAGTATTCTTAATTTGTATTACCTACGACTTTTCTTTCTATGCATAGGACTTTAAATTAATATGTTTTTGTTTAATATAAAAAGTTGTGTTCATAAAATCTTGTTTTTACTAAGGTTGTTCGCCTTATTTACACAAATTCTGGAGTTAGTCTCATTGCTCTTGGCTCAAAAGGGATTCAGAGGTTGTGGAAATGGAGTCGCAATGAATTGAATCCAAATGGAAAGGTAATTGTACCCTTAAACCAAGGTGTTTTGTAAATACACAACACATACACATTTACATATTTGAGTTTCTATTGTGGTTGAGAATAGTCCAAGTATGAGTCAAAATCCCACATTGAATAAAATAGATAAAGTTAAACACTATATAAGAATAAAAATCCATAACACCATTGTCTTAAGGTTTTTATGTAAAAGTGATGTCAAATACTTTATATGTGTAAGACTAATGTCATGTAACCATATAGATCCACAATATCCATAACCCAACACATATGATGTTTTTATTTTTGCTAACTCTTTTTCACATAAAGATCTAATTTTTCTTATGTTTGTTCAAAAGGCCACAACAAGTGTTGTTCCACAACTTTGGCAACCAAATAATGGCATTCACATGATTAACGATGTCCCAAACTCTTCTGAAGCAATACTTCCCTGCATGGCACTCTCAAATAATGATTCCTATGTTATGTCTGCATGTGGAGGAAAAATTTCATTGTTCAACATGATGACTTTTAAGGTGACATGAAAACTCATATATGTTAATATACTTTTTCATTATTAATAATTTTTATCTACTTGAAATTTTTTTGTTGTTTTAGGTTATGACAACTTTCATGCCACCTCCACCTATTTCAACCTTCCTTATGTTCCACCCTATAGATAACAATATTGTTGCAATTGGGATGAATGATTCCACTATTCACATTTATAATGTTAGGGTGAATGAGGTAATTACTTCAAAGGTGTTCTTCTAGAAATTAACCTTTTTTTTTAGAATTACATATATACATATTAATTTTACCTTTTTTTTTCTTCTTTAGGTCAAATCTAAGTTGAAAGGTCATCATAAGTATATCACTGGTTTAGCTTTTTCAGCTCGACTCAATATATTGGTTTCATCATGTGCTGATGCTCAGGCATGTTGTTTAATCTATTTCATATATTTCTTTGAAAACTTTTTCTAATTTTTAAGTTCACAATAAAAAGGAATTGTTTTTGCATGTTATTTCTAGCTTTGTTTTTGGAACATTGACTCATGGCATAAGAAGAAATCAATATCAATCCAAATGCCCATTGGAAATGCACTTGTTGGTGATACTCAAGTGCAATTCAACAATGATCAAGTACGCTTGTTGGTGAGTCATGAGACTCAACTTGCAATATATGATGCTTTTAGAATGGAATTGATTCAAAGGGTATGTACTTTTTTTCCATTCTTTCTCTCCAAACCATTGAAATCATAGGATTAAATATAATTTTAGTTTCTAAATTTGAATATAAAATTAAAATTTTTTAAGGTCTCTTTGATACATTTTTATCTCTAAACTTAAAACATTTAAAAATAAAAATATATCAAAGTTTGAAACATGGATGAATTTTAAGTTCGATCCAAATTTACGGACTAAACACATATTTAATCCTTAATTTTAATTTTAGTATTTTATGTTTATTGTAAGTAACATGTTGATGTTTGGATTATAGTGGGTACCACAAGAGTGGTTGTTCGGTTCCTTATCATGTGCAACATATTCATGCAATAGCCAACTAGTTTATGCTGCTTTCACTAATGGAAATATTGGAATATTTGATGGCAACACACTCAAGGTCAAATGTTGGATGGCTTCATCAGCATACCAACATACAATAATAAGGTTTTCCAACACTTGATTAATTTATTATTATCTCCTTATATCATATGAGATAATACATTAATTCATGTGAGATTTTCTTACAAATTCTCTAAAATAATTAATCCTTAATTAACCTTTTCTTTTGTAGGCAAAATGTGTATCCTATAGTTGTTGCAGCTCATCCTGATGAAGCTACTCAATTTGCAATTGGACTTTCTGATGGGTCAATTAAGGTTATTGAGCCCAGAGAGTGTGATAGGAAATGGGGAAATTAGGGCATATGGCAAGAAAATATCTCACTCATGAACAAAAATAATGTAACTTTTAAGCACTTTCACTTAAAGATGTTATTCATTTTCATCATTTAAACTTTTGGTTCCTTAGTTTTTTTTCCTAAGATATGGTGTAAAATTATTGAGGTTGATAATGTTCCTTCTTCTCAATCAATAGACAAACATTTAACCCAATATAACATAATTAAATGTGACTAATTTTAAATACTAAAGTGTTCATTAACTTAATATTAATTTACATTATAATATTTAATGACTAATTTCATAAAATAAAATGAAATAACAACATAACTTTTAATCCAAATAACTTCTAACATGCAAGATTTGTCTCAAAACTTGTAGTTGATTCATGTAGATCAGTACTTGTCAAATCAAAAAATGGGGTAAAAATATATATATATATATATATATATATATATATATATATATTTGTTTGCATTGGCTGACGAGAATTTAGTGAGAATTATACTTGCCCACTTGATTTTATTACTCCTACTAATTCATTTTAATTTTTTTAAAGTAATTTTTTATTATAGATAATTAAAAAAAAAGTAGTTACTATCTCCACACACTCATGTATATAATTTTGTAATTAAACTCTGAAAAAGAAAAAAAAAAGACTTGTGTCCAAATTCATGTCTTTTAAGCTTTCAAGAAGAATAGTGACAAATGGTAATTTAAGTATACGATTTATATGTCCTTGAGTATAATTTGCATTATTTGAGTGTGTTTGGACAAACTTCTACATGTGCAATTTTAGCGGTTTGTGGTTGATGGTGAAGTACATTGAACATGTGTGGTCCTTCACATAACCAAAGTATCAAAACCCAGTACAACTCTAATATCTGTTTGGCCCAAAACGCAATGGAGCGTGCACCACTACGTTTTCTCATTTCTAGTGTGTTCAACACTTTTAACTCATGTTGCTGCACAGTCATGTACTTCAAAATTATGTCCCTATCCTTTTTTCTAACATAATATTTATTTCATGGAGATTGCTATTTTGATACCATTTTTTTTTTTTACTTTGACATTATTTTACGTATTTATTTATTTTTTTTAATATAAAAATTAACATTTGTTAAAACTATCACTACCAGAAAAAAGTCTTTTATGTCCGGGACTTTTTGCTTTTTTTTTTTGTTTGGTTCAGGTCAGACGTAGTAACGGTAGTCGTAAATTTACGTCTGACTAAAAACGGACATAAATTTACATCTGACTAGTGCTAGTCAGACATAAATTTACGTCTGATTAATGTCAGTCAAACATACAAAACCATATTTATGTCTGATTCTTAGATGCCAGAGGTAAGTAATTGATAATTTAATTACAAGTTTGCTACTGATAATTTTTTATGTTTGATTCTGATTGGTCAGACGTAAAATCGCAAATGTAATATATATTTTTTGTGTTAGTGTATTTTATTTTTGTAAAAATTATTAAATAATATCAAACAACAATTTTTCCCTTGAAGAGTCGGATAATAGCACCCTCTCATTATATTCCTTTACGTGTCTCTTACCGATCATTACCTTCTATAAAGAAATATATTTTTAACCTTAATCTTCCAAAATCAATTTGTGCACTCATTAGTTCTGCAGAAAAATAATTTTTCCATAATAATTTTATACTTTTTGTGTGTTTAGAAAACATAAAACTTTTTTATCATGTGAAAAAACATCAGTAAAAGGATTAATTAAGTGTTTATGTGAATTTGGTGATCCCACTTCTGAGCATGTCATATTTTTAGTGGACCAAAGGTGGTAACAGTACAGCATGCTTGATTTTCCTTAGAATGTAATCCACGCATCCTAGTATTAAATGAATTATATATATATATATATATATATATATATATATATATATATATATATATATAATGTTTATTTTTATGAAAAATATACTATATCAATTAAATTTTGACAATTTTTTTTTACAATTTAAATTAATACTTTTTAAATAACTTTTTATTTTTTTTATTTTTTATTTTTTAATATATCAAAACCATTTAATAGATGTCAACTTAAATTATAAGAAAAAAATTGTGAAAATTTAGTTCACATAATACATTTTCCTTACTACTAGTGCTGGTGCACAATATTTACCTGTTTTGCATCCAAAAAGGTGCATAATATCATTATACACATAGAAAGGAATCAAAGGACACACTTGACCAAGTTCTATAGCCATGAAAACTGGTCCTTTTCACAATTCATATCTAACTCCATAATGAGATGATGCAGCATGAAAGCAGAACAAAGATTCTAGGTAAACCGTAGGATCTTGTGAAGTACCAGAGAAATGTGACACCCATGATGAATGTTCTTAGAAATCAGTACCAGAATCAGAAATTTTCCGGCAAAAAACCTTCTTTGCTTTAACTATTGGTGCCTATTAAAACTTGAACATCATGGAAACTTTTCCTTTTTACTGTCTCTTCTTACTTTCTTATCCTTATGGTACATCTTTTCCCCCCATAATTCCCTGGTCGTATCTAACTATCTATAAAACAACAAATGATATTTTTTTACAACTCTACAAGATCACTTTTACTGCTTTTTTATTTTGTTCAAAATGAGAATAAATAAACAGGACATACTAATAAAGAAGACCTTTTACATGATAAATATGTTAACTTTTAAGTTTTGTTTTTTACATATAGGGACAAATTTGTCTCGAAATTACAAAAATAACAAATCAAAAAATAATTCCTGATCATGAGTTAAGTTGTGTGAAATTATGATTTAACTACATACATGTTTATCATTCTATCATAGAACAGTGACCAGCAAATTCAAATATATAAGATTAGGGAAGATAAAACAATTTTTTTTCTAAATATTTAGTTATAATGAACAAAATCATATATGCACCTACACATCTCGATGATGTACACGTAGGTCCGTCACTACTCTCAACGACTTACAAAATATTAATACTGAACATTTTTCAGAAATTAGTATTAACATAAAAGTCATTAATATTAACACAGAAGTCATCATAACTCCTGATGACTTATTTTTTCAAAAATTTATGAAGAAGTCGTGTGAAGTCTTCATTATTTTGGTTTTTGAATTCATCGTAAATCGACACGACTTAGCTCATGATCAGTAATAATTTTCTGACCTACCGATTTTCTTAAATTTTAGGCAAATTTAACTTTTATGATAATTATTTTCACCCTCTTAAACTTGAAAATTAAATACCTGTAATAAGGATGTGAAGCATATGGGATTGAAATAATAGAAATGGAAAGAAAAACACATAAGTGTAGTTGTACTTGACTTGGAGATGCCAATTTTGGCTTGTTTTCATTATTGTTGCATTAGCCTAATAAGGTTTAACTCTTATCATGGCATGTGGTTAATTTCGACAGAAAAATCACTCTCCAGTGTTTGTCTTTTGGTTTTTTCTGCACATACCCATAATAATTTGGTGCAGAAAATGACCTATACAGTTTCCAAATTTTATTTTAGTCCTATACAGGATTCTTATGTCTTGTGTTTATGTGAAACTTTTCATGTTGGCCCCATCCACTCTCTCTTATCCATAATCACTCTTATTCACCTTCATCTTTTGTTTTCTCCACAAAACAACCATGTCCATTTTCACAACTCTCAAACAAATGCTGATATGTTCACATTTACTTCTCTTCACTGAAATAGTTGCACCACGTACTTTCATGCTGCTAAAATTTTCTGACATGTCCACATGCACTTATCATCACCAATCTTTAACAATTGTTTTAACAATTGTTTATATACACTTCATTTTAACTAACCAATGTAAAAGTTCATATTTTACACACATTTTTGTATGAAAAGGGTTGTGGCTAATTGATATGTGATCTAAACCTTTGACCCAAAGGGTGAGAAAGAAAAAGAAAAGCAAAGGCTAGCTGTGCAATCATTGGCAGAACTTTGAATTTCTTCTTTATAAAGAAATTGAACAGAGGAGTTAGGGTTATCTCAGATTTATTTTCTTTTTCACACACAGCTACCAAACCTATATATACAGCCAACCATTGCAATGCAGGATACAGCTGGTTGAAGAGAGATTCAAATAATAAGCTCTAAGAACATGTGATTCCAAATTAAAGAACTCAATAATAATTTTAGCTAATTTTTATAGTCAATGAGATTAATGTTATTTGCATGATTCTGTCATATCTATATCCCTTCGGAACTAAGTATCATTGGAACCAAATTGTACCCATTTAGTTATTATCTTAAAAAAACATCATCACACACAGAAAGGACAACAATCATAAGAAAACCTAGTCATCTTTTATCGTAAGGTTCTTTTATCATAACAAAAAAACAAATTGATTTAGTCACTTAGTTAGAAGAATGCAGTTGCAGTGATCCATTCTGCAGACAGGTGTATTGAGGACTGTAATAATTACATTAAACTTACATATTGAGATATAGAAATTGGTTCTGTGTTGTTAAAACACTACCCCACATGAGTTAGTGGAACCATTTGAAAAACAACATCATCTCTATATAGATGCATGTATTTTGGATTGCATTGTTTTGATGAATGGAAAACTTGAACGTGAAAAGTAGTGAATTTTAATATGTTTCTGATTGGAATTAATGATCTGATTTAGCTAGCTAGCATCTTAATTCCTTGTTTATCATATTTTTTGGGTTTTGTTTTTCGTCCTTTCCATTGGAGAAGATGTGAACAAAAAGCTTATTAAATAAATATATAGTCTTAAAAAAGTGTTATGTTTCTATTCTAAAGATGTCTGTTAAAAAGTTTGTGGGACAGAGAGAAGTATGATGATGGTGTTGAGAAGTGTGGATTCTTTTCTCAAGACTAACCAAAAGAAAGAAACAAAGTAGGTTTGAACCACACTTAATTTTCTATATTGATTGCATCTTAGTCATATTTATTGCCAATGCATAATTAATAAATTAATTAGTTGTTCTTCTCTTGATTAATGATATATTTTTTTGTTTGTTTTTCACTGAGGAAGTTTGTAATTTTTATATGCTTATTTTATGATGTTCAGATGAATAAGATGAATATGTAAAAGAATGTCTATTTTTATTATATATATAGAGAGAGGAGAGAGAAATTTTTAGTAAATATATATATATATATATATATATATATATATATATTAAATAAAAACTATTTTTTATGATTTTTTTTTCTAAAAATATTAAGATTTATATATTTTTTTCTCTATTTTTTATTTATATTTTTTTCATTTAAGAGAAAAGAATTTGTTGGTTAGGATTGACATCTTTGTAATTAAGTTGATGATTTGACATGACTAAGAATGGTAATGAATTAAGATAGAGATATATGCAGATTTTTTATTTTTCATTCTTTTCACTTAATTCAAATAATATTATTTTTATTATATTTTTTTCCACTGTCTAACAAAATGTCTTTTAAATTACCATTCTTTTACATGTATATTATAAAAATTTGAAAACTAGTTAATCTTGAATTGAAATTGTCTTTTAAAAGTTAATTTTATGAAAATGTTTGAAAACTTTTTCTTCAATGGAAGTTTTTAATCATTTTGTTTAATCTATAGTTCTTATTTGGATTTTAATATTTGTTTAAAAGAAGTTACCAATAATTAAATAACCTTGTATCATTCTGTGTATTGTTTATATATATTAAGAAATTTTATTTTAAATTGCAATTATAAGATACTTTAAATATTAAAAAATGTTTATTTGCTAAAAAAATAGTTATGAAAAAGCATTCTATTATATTACATATAGTACAAACTAAAATCTATGTGCAAATTTAGAAAACTATAATTTAATCAAATGAAAATAAAATAGTTGTTGATGCTTAATTATTGATTTTTCTAAATTTTTTAATCACGAGAAAAATATTTTCACTTGCTCCATTTTAGGCATTTTATTCATTTTGATTAAAATGAATTGTCGGTAATTATTGCTGTATTGTTGTAGTATATACGTGATATTATTTTTTAAAATTATGACAAAATACAAGAAAATATTACTTGGGATATATGTTCGTATGTCTAATCTTTTTTAAAACAATTTTAATTTTTCAAAAGTCTAAACTTTAAAATACATGTCTCTATAATATTTATTTTATCTTTTAAGAAAATAACAGTATCAACAAATAATACTTCTTGTAGAATGATTTGCTCATGAGAGAAGTCAGAATCTAACTTTCCAATGTTGAAATTAGAAATGTTATAAGAAAATGTTATATTATTCTTATCATATAAAATAATCTTGAAATAAATTAAACATTTCTGTTTAATTTATAAAAACCCTAATTTGAATGAAGGGTGTGGGAGTGAAGTGAGTGAAGCCAGGCTAGCATCTTTGGCATGATTGATGTGGGCCCCACCCTCCCCCATTTCTGCTCTGTCAATCCACATGCATTTCCAAACTTATTCTCATTCCCTCACCCACCACTCCCTCCTACCCCCTACACGTGTCACTCAGGGGAGCCCCTTTTCCCTTTCAACACCCTCCTATTTCATCCCACCTGTCACTCCCCAAACTCAAACCCCTTGGACGCTATCATTCCCCATCCCACTAATCACCCTCTCACACTCTCACAAATCTTAATGTTAACAAACAACAATAATAATGTTAACGTTGTTTTGTTTCTTCGCTGTTGGTGACTCAAACACATGCCAAAACAAACACACACTTGAAACAATTTACTTTGCCTAGTAAAATTCTGACATGTGAAAACACACCACACACATACACTGTTCCTCTGCACTGCAGGCACAATCTATGAGGGCCGTTACGAACGATTTTGTCGGCGAGAGACGTTAATAATCATGTTCATTAACAGGGGCAATACCCAATTATTACAATTAATTTCCTTTGATTTCTTTTTTGTCCCCTTGTTGTTATTCTCTCTCTTCTCACACTTCACCATTGTTTTTTTCTTCTCACCTCAGCATAATTATGTTTATTTTCTATATTTGAATTAAGATAATTAATCACTATATATGCATGAAAAATAAAATAAAATGAAATTGTTACTAAATATCTGTATATACATGACCATGTTACATCTAAGGGAGGACTATTAATCTTCTCCTTTTCTGTGCGTATATTAATGCTTATAATAATACTCACAAAACTAGAATAAAGCTGCTTCTGTGACCGTGGCTGGTTCTTCTTCCTTTTTTTTTTCCTTCTCTCTCTTTTCTCTCTGCTTCTGCTGCAATTTCTTTCTTTCTTTCTTCTTTTTTTTTTTTTTTTTTTTTTTTTTTTTTTTTTTTTTTTTTCTTTTTTGTTTTTCCCTTTTTTCT
>Ga0214542_1000881_pt1 | contig 58182 bp, 21 predicted proteins | sample CNSS1metaG_FD_160096 | JGI IMG/M metagenome (GOLD analysis project Ga0214542, IMG submission 160096) | Root nodule microbial communities from cowpea collected in UCLA plant growth center, Los Angeles, California, USA - CNSS1 | ecosystem: Host-associated > Plants > Roots > Nodule | place: USA...
TATATAAATATAAAATAAATATGACACCCATCCCAAGAAGTAAATTTACTGATATGTGTTAACTGCAAATTACCCATCCCTGATCTCATATTCCTTCATGAGTCATATGCATGAAACTAGGTCTTGGGACTTTACTGTGCTCCCACGAAACTATCCCTTTCGTGGTCCAACCCTACGAGCCAATCCTACTCATAGTCCAACCCCACAGACTCCTCGTCTGTAGTAAAACATCCAAGCCTTCCTAGATTGGACCCTAGCACGCACGCAATCACCATACTATGGACTCCTCACCCAATAGCAGCCAATGGGAATAAAACTATTCCTTCCCCATTGTGCGTCCGACGCATGTAATCACCCAATAGTAGCCGACGGGAACTAACCAGTTCCATGCCCATCATGCGTCCCACCACCAAGCACATCCCATACCCCTATTGAACTTAGTCCGTCAAGCCCAAGCATAAAAATGAGTGAACTTAGTCCTTCAAGTCCACTAATCCACGCATCAACAATTCCACAGCAACCAAAATCGCCTAGCGCCACCTAGACTCCGCTAGGCAGAAACTGGAAGTCAATCGCCCGACGGCCACACCCTTGCCGCCATGCGCCAACGGCCAAACAGGAGCCACGCTACTCCGTCACCGCCTGGCGAACACAACACCGCCGCTAGGCGCCTCCTGCAGACAATGGCCACTGCCACTGATTTAAACCCTACCGCCTGGCAGCTCACCCCGCACCGCCAGGCGCTATGCTAGTAGCGCAATGCTACTGGTTTTTTTGGCACTATTTACGTGTCTTAAGAGGTTCCATACTTGAAATTCATCTTTCGCACATCAATCATAGTGATTAAGACATAACACCACAACTAAACACAACAAGTACAATTAATTCATGCCCAAATTAAATATTAACATGCCCAAACATGCTTTACTTTATTCACTAATGAAACAAATCAAGAGATGGTCCATATGGTACCCTCCCCTTGCAACAATACAATTAAACAATGTACAATACTCTATCAAATTCCAACTACACAACCAAATCCTGCCAATTCAATTTAAGCATACACACATACTCTTCATCCATACTTGCATTAAACCTGCCCCATATCCACAACATACCCCGAGCCTCATACACATACAGTTTAATTTTCTTATAATTCAAGTCACTAAGTTTAAAACTAGGATTGCACCAATACTGAAGTAATAAGACCATCACTACAATAACCATTAGTTATGAAATATCTAATCCATCTAACTCAAACACATAATTTTCATAATTATCACTAAATGACATACACCCTAAAACATAGTTTATCGCACACCACAACACGTTCTACAAGTTCCCCAATTAAACAACTCCCATAAAGTGAATGCACACAAAACAAAATTTTCTTCTGAGCTAATGGGTCGCTTGGCGGCAGCCTCAGTGCCGCCAGGCGGTGCGTGAAAAACTGGATTCTGCCCAGGTTCCTCCCGCACCCAGCATAACTTCTCCAACCACCCAATTAAACCACATCCAGGGTTCATAACCTATTCATATTAACATCAATCACACGCAATCAATGCACCTCTCATAACATTAGTTATGTCATTCATCCTCGATCCCAACATAAACCCTAAAATCGCAAATTCATACAATCTTGCTCCACTTTGGCAATTACAAATAACCATTCACAGTACCAAGGATTTTCATATCATAATAATCACTCCCCAGCATCCCCACATCACGAAAACATCAACATTCGCGAGAATTGTGCAAGCCAGTTTCCGTCACCTGGCGGGCAGCACTTAGCTGCTTGGCAGTGCATAGCAGAAAACCCCAGAAATGGTTCTGGAGGCATGAGCCACCTGGCGGGCCTTCAACGCTGCCAAGCGGTTTTTGAAAATTTCCAGAAATTTGACAGAACTCAACGCAAACTCTAAAATGCACATTCCAATCATCCAATATAGCTCGAAAACATAGAATTATCATCAAAACACCAAATCAGAGCTCCCCTAACCTGGTTTCCTCGCTTAAAATTTGACTTCTTGAAAGCCTCCAATGATCACCAATGGCTTCCTCCCAACTTATTCTCCTAACTCAATTCGCCTATCACTCCAGAAGACACGTTCTTCTCCAAACTCTTGCTCCTCACAGTACCTCCTCCAATTCCAACCAACCAAACCCTCCTTTTTACCACTAATAAGCCTTATAATGGTGGTTTAATAATGCTTCATTGTCAAAAACGCAATTAAGGTTTAATGGTAATGTTAATTACCATTCAATTGTTTGATATCTTCTGCCTTTTCAGCCATCCTTGGCTGCTAAGTCTGCTAGGGTTTCCTTTAACCTTTCAAATTCAAGACAAGCCTAAAAATAGCAAAAATAGAGTTTCATTTGGGTCCCTCTAAGGTTTGAACCCACACCCATGCAAATGCCAACTCAATGCCAAACCATTCAACCAATTCATATTTCATGCTAATCAATATGATTTAGTTATTATAACATTCCACAACATGATTAATATATATATTAAAAATAATACCAAATTATTAACACACAAAAATGGCATACATAGGACTTGAACCCTTTAGTTGTGTTAGAGGACTTGCACAAAAATGGCATTCCACATTTATTGCCTTAAAGATTCCCATTACCCGCATTCATTAAATAATTATTTAATTATCTATTTAATTTTTCTCGAGTCTTACACGGTTTAAATCATTAATGGCCATGAACAGTGACAGCCACATGTCACTTCGTGGTTTTTTTGATTTTTTTTATTTATTTTTTATTTTTTTAAATGTCCACTTGTTAACACAACAACATGTCACTTGTCAAAGTCAATGTTCTATGTTCAATTTGGTCCTTATATTTGTTATTTTTTTTCAATTTTATCCAAATTTTTGCTAACATAAACCAATTTGGTCCCTCTCCAAATTGAAACCAAATTTAACTTTTATATTAAAATTCACATTTTGTATTAAATATTTTTATATAATATATTAAAATTCACATCATTATAACTTTGATATAAAAATTAAATTTGGTCACATCTTCGATAGGAACAAAATTGGTTTTAAACAAAATTAAAACAAAATTGAACAAAAATAACAAATATAGGGATCAAATTGAATATAGAACATTGACTTTGACACATGACACGCTACTGGGTTGACACGTGGATATTTAAAAAAAATAAAAAAAAATTTTAAAAAACTACGAAGTAACACGTGACAGTCACTGTTCATGGTCGTTAATGATTTAAACAATGTTAGCAAAAAAGGACCCAATTAAACAAAATTGACGAAAATTGAGACCTATTTGAACACAATACCAAAATTATGACTTATTTGACAAAACTTCACGAAAATTGGGACTAAAAAGATATTTTAATGGTAGTATATTGCTTGTGAGACAAAAACACTTTGCATCTTACATAATTTATTTATAAATTATTATATTACAAACAAAACATAATCATGTTTGCAATTTGTTATTTAACAACACTTGATTAAAATCAATAAAAGTACGTTAAGCTTTATTCTTTTTTTTTCTAACATAGTTGATTAATTTCTTATTAAAAATATATATATATATATATATATATATATATATATATATATATATATATATATATATATATATATATATACTTTCAATTATCATTTTAGATCTATTAAAATGTTCCATATGTTACTTAAACTAAAAATTTATTTAATATGTATTTACATTTGTAAATGTAATCTATAAATAAAACTAATAATCAACATAGAGTATGTTTATAGTAAGGCCAATAAGGTTATAGTAACATAAAAACCAATTTGATCAACATAAAAATATTTGACAAGTATTTTAAAGTAGTCCATTTTATGAACTTCTACCTAATAAGTATATGCTATTTCACCAAACTTCTACCTTTTAGCTTATTTAATTTTCTTTCATTATTATCCTTTTTATCTTGATGACTTTTTTTATTATTGTTAATTTCATTTTACCTATTATGACCTATATAATTCTATAAAGACAATGAATTATTACACTATTTTTTATGTTTGTTAAGAATACTTCTTAATATGAAATTCAAAATAAAAACAGTTATAAACATTAGAAATTGAAAACTATATAAAGATGACACACAGAAAGGTTGTAAAAAGAAATTCAAGACGTAATGATTTAAATTGAGAAATCAAAACATTTAAATTTTTTGAAAATAAATAAAAAATAAATTTGATTGATACTTTTTTATATCAATTCATTTAATAAAATGACTTTTAAATAAACGAATATGTACACAGCTTATAAAAAATAAATAAAGATACCAATAATAATAGTAATAGTAGTAATTTACAATAAAATTTAATAATATAATAATTTGGTAATATTTGTTTTTTGTAAAAACAAAATCTCATTTATATATTACACTTATGTGCTTACATCCTTTTACATATATCAACCAATTTATCAAATTCTTCTGATCCAATAAATTAGTTTATCAACCTAAAACTTATAAACTATTAAGAGCTTATAAACTCCTAGCTTATCTAGTTTTGTTAAAAAAATTCATAATTAATTCTTTAATCATATATCATACTTTTGTTTAAAAAATATAAAAAATAATAATTTTTATTTTATTTATAAAAATAATATTAAAAAAATATTATATAATTATATAAAAATAAAATAAAATTGTGGGGCTCTCCATTTTTCAGTGGTATCTGAACACTTGCACTAACCAACTATTCTAGTATGGGGATGAACATTTCGTATGAAGTACATTTTCTAAGGCATGAATATTGGAAAAAGTACTATTATACAAATTAGCATCCCTAAACTTAATATGAATAAATAAGTATTTTACATTGTATCACTGAGCACAAAATAGCAGTATGTTATCCATTATCATACCTAAATATAAGATGGATAAAAACAAATACAATCAAGTATATATTATTTTTTGACAAATAATTTTACCCAAAAGTTTTACTTCATATTATAACGACAAATAAAATAGTCTTACTATATATTTTAAGCTTCAAAGTTGATTATGATATGAATGTTTACTTTTTTATTTAGGCATGCTTTGATTTAATGTTTTTTTCCCTTAAGAGATAGAAGAAGTTGCGTGCACTCCTTTCATATGAACCCTACTTTGATAGAGAGGGATATTTATTCATAGCTCGGAAGAAAAAAAAAACTTACATTGGAATAGTAACAGTAATATTAGGCAGAAGAGGTTGGTGGTGAAATTGACCTAATTTTTGTATGCATAGAACAATAACAATAGAGTAATAAGAGTATATAAAAATACAAAAGACAATAATATTAAGACTTCCATTTTTTAACTTACATCTTTTATTCTTTAACGTGATTTAGTGTGGATCATTAATTAATTAATATACTACTGACATAACTAAACTACGTCAGAAAATAAAGAGTAGAAGTAAAAAAATAGAAATCATAATATAATTTTCCAAATATAAATAATGTTGGAGAGGGAGAGGAATCAAACCTTAACAAGTCTATATCAAAGTTGTTAAGATGAAGCATAACTTAAAGCAAGGTTGATGTGTGTGAGATTTTTGAAAGAATAATTCGCATGAAATGATTGATGCAATCGATGGAATTTAGCAGCAAATTACCATCATTTAATTTAATTGTCGGTTGTAAAGTTGCATGAGATCATGACATGTTGCCAAATCCTCACAAAGAGTCTACCAATGTCATCATAATGGGATTAACATAGGAGCATTAGTCTTACCTTTCAAGGCATGGATGTGTTTTATCAATCATCATCATCATTTCTTCTCCCACCACCATTGTTGTTTCTTCTTTTCCTTTTCCTTTTGTTGCTGCCTTTTGTAACTTCTTTGCAATAGGGTATTTTTTGCTTTGGTTTTAAGCTTTTATATTGAGATAATATTCCTAGAATTTTAGTGGATTGAAATAGAAAATTGTATTTAAATTATCTTTAGTCTTTATTTTTAAATGATAAGAGACTATTAGTTATGTATAAAGTTATATAACGAGTGATTATTAAGATTAATAAAATATTTTAAATATTTTTGGTCTCGATTTCTATACTATATGAAATTATTGGGTGTATCAAAATATATGTAAAAAGTGATTTGTTAAACTTTTCTTTCACTTGTGTGAAACAAATTGATCTCCTTATATGAAACATGATTTGATTTCAAGTTGTGAAATATGAATCCTCTTTTTCCAAGCTTTTGGCAAATTATTTCAAGATTTAGACTTGTAAATGGTAGTGACACCATAAGAACCAGAACCAGTTGAAGAAAAGGGAACTTTTAATAGATCAAGATGAATATTCTTATACTCCAAACAAACTGCATTTTCGAGAATTGGTCAAGAACATTACTTGCAGATACTAGGAAAGAATATTCCCAACACAAACATTAAAAAGAACGAAAATTCCAAAAGATCCTTTCTGACTCAACTAATAAGTTTGGCTACAAATGAACTGCAAAAAGAATTGCTACATAGAAAGATGGTTGGAAGCAAAAATAAATGAAGAAAAATAAAAACCAGTTCTATGACCCTGCTGAGTTCTGCTACATTACTAAACCTAAATGGCTAACACTAATGACTCTATCCTCTTTGAATTGCATCTCTATATCACTTCTTCCTCTGTTCTCATTACAACCCTCTTCTAAATATAGCTAACTTATGACCATATTCTATGCTCCTATCACCAATTCCAGCCCTGTACAAAACCCAATGAGAAAATAAATGAAAAATAAAAAACATAACAAGACTAAGGTTCAAGGTTTAAGGTTTAAGGTTTAAACTTGTGGTTGTCATGCATCAAAATTGTGGACAAATATGGCTAATGCAGTCACAACAGCAACCACAATGCAGTTGCAGATACCTATAAAAAAAGCTTACTACTGCAGTTTGCAGAATGCAATTCAAAGCCTTGTATAAGACATGATGATGATGATGACTCAAGAGAGGAATTGAAAGAGAATCAGAGAAACTCCAACTACTAGGATCATTCCTTTCACATGTATTCCAGTGAAAGGCTGGTGTTAGTGTTTGGAATAAGTTCTGGTGAGGACTCTGAATCTGCTGCAAAACCAGATTTGGAGACTGTTTTGTTTCTCATTTCAAGGACCTTCTTGTGGGAGTTGGAGTGCACAGCTGCACAGAACGTCGGACTGGCGGCCGGCCGGTATTCGGGGAAGAGCCGCCCTGACTTGTAGCGCACGCCACAAGCATTGCAGAGTGTTTTTGGCCCCATTGGCCCTGCCCTCCACTGTGGTGTCTTGGTTATCTCACAGTGAACACATTTTCTCACTGTTTGTGATGGTGCAGCATTGTGGTCTTCACCACCTGAGAAAGTCACTTTGATCTTCTTTTTCTTCTTGTGGTCACCAGAGACCTGTTTTGGTGTCTTGATGGTAGACTCGGCAAAATTCTCAGAGTCTGAGGACGTCTTGGAGGTGGCGGTGGTGTTGTGATGTGTGTTCTCGCTGGTGGAAGACGCCGACGAGATCAGCTGCATCACTGGATGAGGATTGAAGGCTACAGGACGTGCACGTTTACTTCGTGCACGTCCACATGGCACGGGGATGTAAATCTCCGCGCCACGAGATGCAGCCTTCTCCCGGGAAGAGAACGTGCTGCTTTCAAGGACTGAGACTGGACTTGCTGTCTGGAATTGAGCATGAGTTGTGTCCTCCTTGTTGGTGCATTGTGGCTGCTCTTGCTGCATGGTGAGACTCCCTCCGGAGAAAGAGTCCTCGACAAAATTTGACAGCCATTCCAATTGTACAATGTCTTCAAACTGGAATAAGAACAATGTGAAACATAGTTAGTGTTTACCATTGATGCTGCTGCTAAGGTTTTCTGTTTACCAAAGGAAAAACTTATCTCACATTTTCATCTAGTTTTTCACTTTCCTTGGACAAAATTTGTTTAAACATTCTCTAAATAAGAAATGAATTGAGAAATTGCAATTGTTCAATAAATTTACATTAAACTACAGTAATTATGATGAAATAGAGAAAGTATTTATAAGTAATTTTCTCACTTTAGCCGTATGAAAATTTTATTAAAAAAAAAAAACACGAAACACTATATATCACCCTAAATCTATGATAAAATTATAAAGATACATATACAAAATATAAAAAAATAAAAAGTAGTAAATCAATACGACATCAAACAGTGTAATAATCAAATTCATCAACATAGAACTAAATTTATCATTAACTGATCTACTCAGGTTAAAAAAAACTTTAAAAACCTTAAAATTGTTTTTCACAAAATACATTTTTTTCATAGGTTTTACACTAACTAAAAAACTACAGATAAAATAATCTTCAGAGTAATATTTTGACATTACTGACTTCCTCTATAATTGCATAAGAAACTGACAAAAAAAAGTATAATGTGAAGTCAACAAAAGAGGAGAACATAAAGTAAATTTTGATTAATTTGTTTATCATAAAAATCAATTATTTAACAACTAATTAGAGCATGCATGTTAACAGATTTTGACCAACTCACACCTTATGAAGCATGAGGTGCTACTACTATGAAGAGTGTGACAACCTTTGTAAATAGTCATTATGGCGTCACATGCTAAGTCACGTGACTGTCAATAATGATATTCATAATAATTTAGCCACCCCAACCCCACCATTGAAGTGGATGATGTGCTCTTGTTTCTCACCGACACAATCAACTATCCACAAATGACCAAACTACCCTTGTCTAAGAATATTTGGAAATTTGTTCAACTCCCCCCAATGCAACCTCCCAAATCCAAAATTATATTTGAGAATAATGTGATTACATTATTTGTCGGTGAAAATTAAATATTTAATAAAATGGAAAAAAAATTAGAAAGACAACTTTTATTGGTTTTGAAAGAATATTATTTAGATGTGTGTATATGAAAAGAAAATAAAAATACAAACAGAAAAAATATTTTGTACTCTATCGTTAATTATATAATCATATAATCGCTATTGATGCTGGTCCTTGATGTGATACAGTTATCTATATAATTAATATATTAATACTCATATAATTCATAATATAATTTATATCTATAAATAGTATTAAAATACAAAAAAATTATTCTTTATTTTCTCATTTTTTATTTTTCTTTTATTTCTACTCTTTTGTTATTAACTATTTTATAACAATAATAAATTTATTAACATGTATATAACACGTATAAAAATATATCAAAATATATTTTCTACATGTCATCTAATTTATTTTCTAAGTAATTATTACTTTAATAATTAAAATTCAAAATTTATCCCAAGTACACCAATTTCATTTATATAAGTATTAAATGTATTTTACGTTTTCAATAAATTAACTTTACATTTAATATGTTTGAACGAGATATGTAACTTTGAAAAAGTACTACGTAAAATATTAAATTAATTACTTTAGAAGTGATGGTTTTTATTTATTACAATCAAAAAATTTATCCAAACATATTTAAAGTTAAGAAACAAAATAATTTTACTAAAAGTTGGTTTAAATACAATCTAAATTGTTAAAATTTACAAGTATTTTTTTTTTTATTAAAAGCTGTTAAAATAAAAAAAATAAAGTATTTTTAAGTAATGATATTGAAAAAATGAAACTGTTTAAAAATTAGGGATTCTTTGACTGAAACGTATGAAACTCTGTAACTCCAAAATCGAAATTAAGGCTAAGTTTGGAGTATTGAAGATAGAGAAAAAGATTTGAACAAAAAACCTGTAATCACACAGCCAGTAACAGACATGTAATAAAAACACCACCAAAACCAGGGCGTTGATAAAACATCACGCAACTGGTTCACGAAACGCACGTGACCGCGTTTTCAGCACACACGTGGACGAATGAGATGTCAGAAGAGTTTGGAATCTCACCGGAACAGAGAGCTCTGTCGAGAGGTCTGGCACAGTGTTGCCGGAAAACACCGTATTGGTGGCATGAAGCGAGTCAGACTCTGCCGGCCAGAAGGTTGTCGGAGGAGCAACCGGTGTAACAACAGTAGTGTCTGTGACGGCTGTTTCTTCCTCGGGGAATTCGAGGAGGTCGTCTATGTGGTCGAAGAAGCTGCCGCAATCAATGTCGTCAATGAAGTTTCCGATCATTTTTTTCCTCCTTTTTTCTTTCCTGTGAAAATGAAAAATTTAGAGTAGGGAATGGAAGAGAAAAAGGAACAAAGCGCTTTTTTTTTTTTGTTCTGTTTTTAAGGTTGTGTTTGTTTGAAGGATGAATGAGTGTGAATGGTTTCGAAATAGGTTATTAGTAGGAGTGAGTACCCATGTCGTGGGACCTACTGAAAGATGGAGGGTGTTCACCATGAAAGAGAAAGAACATATTAGCACTTATCATATAACTTTTCTGATTTTCATTATACATTAAAAGAAAATTAGAAAAAGAAAAAGAAAAAACAAAATACATATATAACAATTATCGAAATGGAAATGGATAAAAGTTGTAATAAATATATAACAATGCATAAAATTTTAATGAATATATTATGGAATATAGACCTTTTACTTTCCATGTAAGGATTCTTATATGCCGGTGCTGTTATAAAAAAAAAGTATGTCAAGTGTGACTTTTTTTTATTTTATCGATAAACAAACTTTAAGAGAAAAATAATTTATGTTTAAATATAGTATTACTTTTAATTGTTTTCTTGTTATTTGAGAAATGAAATCTGGGATAAAGTTTATACCATATGGGTTTCTTAAACTTTGAAGATTCCAGTTTTGGAAATTACAGAAATAAAAGTAAAAAAAAATGGTGGGGGATTTCTTAATTTTTTATTGTAGTCAAATATAATTTCATCAAAATTCATAAGAATTGAAAACCTTAGTTAAGAAATTTATTTATTCTTTTGGTAAGTTTTAGTAATAAAACTTTCAAAACCACTTCAATACAAATTCACCACTTTTTTTTTTTCCATGAAACAAAAAGCTGAGATAAAAAATTGTGTCATTTCAGCAAACACTTGGCATGCGTAATAGCTGGTACCAAATTTGTTCCACTCTTTGCTATTATCAAACTGAAGATGAATACATTCAATTTTCTTAGCCCTTTAGAAAAATTGAAGCCATTTAATGAAAAATGAAGGAGAACAAGTAGAACAAAACCTTACCTTTACAATAAAGTAAATCAGCAATGTTTGAATAATTTCAAAATCCAAACCTGAACAAACAAAAACATCAGCAAAAGAAAACACATTACAAAATGAAAATATCTCATAATAACTCATTTCGTATTTTCACTCAAAATAAAAAATATATAAAAAAAAGACTTTCTCTATTTACTCTCTACAGTGTCAACTTGATATAGTCTACAATTTCGTCAGCCAGATTTGTCAATAAAGACAAAGAACAAGGATAATTATAAAATTAAAATAAAATATTTTAAACTACAGAAACGAAAAAGGAAAAGTTATTGCAAGTACATAGACCAGTACACAATTAAAGATGATGGTGTGTAGTTTGATATCAAAATCTACATTTCATAAAAAATAAAAATTTGATATCAAATAGAAAAAATATAATTATAATTTTCAACAAAAATAAGATGAATTCAAATGAACCCAAGTGAGAAGAGCAAAGGTTTACAAACCTGAGAAGAAGAAGAAGAAGAATGTTAGAGACTGATCTGCATTGCAGAGAAAACTACAGTAGAATGTGAGAGAGAAGAAAGAGAAAGGTTTTGAAAGGAGAGAGAGGAGAGTGAAGAAGGTTTAAAAGAGTGGTGAGAACTAAGAAATTGAAAAAAAAAAAAAAAGTGATGGGCAACAAACAACGTTAGGTGATGCTCCGCGTTCGTTGCTAGCTGTCTTTTACCATGGGACAGTGTCGTGATGTTGAAGTCTTCTTCGCTTTCTTTTATGTTTATTTTTCGATTTTGATTTTTGATTTTTGATTTGTGTTTGAGTTTCTCTCTCTTCTGATTGCACACGGGTCCCATGCCTACACACCGCATTCACGGATATTCACACCACCAAAACAAGCTTCAACTCTTTTCATCCTCAAAACAACGATAACTGTTTCTACCCTTTATCAGAGAAACGCCAATAGCTTTTTCTGCCGTTGCAAAATATTTTTTTGCAAATACATTAAAGAAATATATTACTTTTAGGTTAGGAATAGTAAAATTAAATGTTTAAATTAAGATTTAAGTACTTTGTAAAATTTAAAATGATTTTTTATCAAAAGAATGGTTTTATTATTTGATTTGATGTTATGAACATGTCGTTACTTTCATTTTTTATTTATAATTTTGTTTCTTGAGGATTTAGATTTGATATATTTTACATTGTTGCTTAATGAACTCAAGCGGAAACGTTTATACTAGGTTAGCAAATTTATAAATTTATAAATTTGTTTTAAACTGTTTACGCATCCGCTCTTAGAACGAACGAATTTGATAAATAATTTGCTTATATTATAAATCAAAGTTGTAGAGATCTTTAAATCACTAAATTTTTATTAAATATGGACTTTAATTAATAAGTGCATTTTTTTTTCGAACAATCATATTTTTTATGTTTTTGTTATTTTTCAACGAGTGGACGATGGATGAAAAAGAAAAGATAAAATATAGAATGAAAAATAAAGAAGACAATGAACATGAAGGGTTTGTAGAAATATAAATTGCACAAAAATAAATTATCAATGATAGAATAATAACCGGTAAAGTAAATCAATAAAAGTGGTGATCTAAATTGTTATAACTGTGAGGCCCACTTTTATTGAGTACCCTAATATTAAGGGCTGCCACACTGTTGGGCCTAAAGGGTTGCCCCATAGGGTGCCAAGACCCCTAAAGCAGTCAAGGTTCCTCAATTGCAAGTCATTCTGAAAAATCAGTGCCCTAACTCACTCATTTTCTCTCCACAGAACCTCTGCTAGGGTTTGGAAATCTACTCAAGTTCAAGTGAGTTCAACCTCCGTCTCCCTTTCACGTAAGTTAGTTCTCGAACCTAGCCTTTCTAAGTTGTTTTCGTGGTTTATGTCGGGACTCATTGTATGAATCCAATCTCCTTTTTCGTGCCACTGTTCCAGTTCATAGATCTGTCCTTGGTGCTACTGGTTTCGCTGGCTTAAGAGTCGAAGTCCAATATTAGCCCTTTTCCAGGTAAGGGACGCCAGGGTTGCTTGTTTAGTTTGAGTTTTATTTGTCCTGTTGTTATTTTTTTTTTACGATTCTATGGTTGGTGTGATTTTGTGAATGCATGGAATGCTTTGGCATGTTGGTTGGAATCTGTGTGTGTGGCTGTGTAAGAAAACAGTGGCGAGAAACTGACGATCTCGCCCAAGCAAGCCTGCTTCGCCCTAGCGAGACTTGTAGAAAATGAGTCAGGTTCACCTCCGAGCTCTCGCTCAGGCGGAGAAATCTTGTTTGAGCGAGGCAACGTCTCACTCAGGCGAGAGGAGCTCACCTAAGCGAGATCGTGTGGAGACCATGACTTGTCGCTTTTGATACCTCTCGCTGTTGGCAGTCTCGCCTAAGCGAGGGCTTGTCACCTGAGTGAAAGGACTCTTTCGCCTGGGCGAGGGTTCCTGGCTTGAGCGAGACCTAGCTTGGGTTCTTGCTGATCTTTATTTCATGAATGTTGTTGGTTATTGATTGGCTGGTTCAATGATTTATTACATAAAAGGGGCTGGATATACATGTACTATGTATGTTATGGGTGTGAACTAATGAATTGGTAATGAGCTTGGCATGAGATATGATTTATGGTTGGTCATTTATACTAAATGACATGTTAATGGTATGCATAGGAACTTCATGATTGGTTGATACTGTATGAGTAAGGTTTGTGTAGGACGTAATCCCATGACCCTTGTAGCGGGGACTCGTGGTGGTGCCTCATCATATGGACATAATTCCATGGGCCCTTCTAGGGGGAGTCCACGGTGGTGTCTCAGGTATCGGACCTAATTCCATGAACCTCGAGGTGAGAGCTCATGGTGGTGCCTCAAGATCAGGATGTAATTTCACGAGGGTATCGTGGTGGTGCCTCAAGGCCAGAACGTAATTCCACGAAGGCCACATGGTGGTGCCTTGTGTAAGGGTGTAATTCCGCGAAGGTCTCGCGGTGATGCCTCACTGCTAGGACATAATTCCACTGTCTCGTGGTGGTGCCTCATTGTGCATATTCGGATAGTCTAGTCTTGAAGTCTTGAATGGTTTGGTAAATCATGTGTGGTTTCCCCATATTTATGCTTGACTATGTCATTGTATGTTGAGTGTATGACATGAGAACTTTTTCACTAGCTTACCCTTTCGCTTGTTGTATGGTTGTGTGTGGTTTTCCTCCTTTGCAATGATCATCAATTCTATTGATGTGAGCAGATGTGAGAATCCGTGGCAATGGTGATGACAATAGGGATGCTACAACTTGATGGTTAGGGACGGGTATGGGGCTCACTATGGAGCTGCAGCTGAAGGAGTTTTAGTATTTAGATTCTCTATTCTGGACAAGAACTTGTGTTACTGTTGATCCTTTGTATTGATGTTAAGCAGTGTAGTGCCTCTTCCCTTTCGTTATGAACATGGTTGGGGTATCGTGTACCCTCATATCCAATTTCCGCACTCTCTGAATATTCATGTATGCGACGTTTTGTTAAATTGGTTTATCTATTTAATTGGGACGTTACAATAACCATCATCAAATTTGTTAGTTCTTCCTGATTCTGACATTTTTAAACCGTATGAACTTTGTATATGCAATTTGTCACCCTTTGTTTATATTTGAATTATCTCTTTGTATTTTTTTCCTTTTGTTAACAGTTACCGGGTAACAACAATAAAAGATAAATACACAAATAAAAGTAATTGCTTTTAAACTACCCACTTAACCTCAAATGTTCTCATTTTTATTGATTTCACGTTTTATAACAATTATTACATATAACGACTCTTCTTGATTTAACTTCAGCCACCAATGCATAAAAAGGGTTTTGACCGCATTTATTTTGGTCATTTCGTTTTAGTTTAAGAACCAACGCATATCCAGTCGAGATAAAAAGAGGTGACCTTTCTACCTCGGTTATGAACCGAGGCATAAAATTGAGTCTTATTGCCTGGGTTCTAGAGATAACTAGGACATAATAGTCATTAAAAATTAAAAAAATAGAACTAAAAACCCTAGAGCTTCCATCACTTGCAATCTCACAGCCACTACGCTGCCACCATCTTCACCTCGCGGCACCAGATTTGTTCGGACCACCATGTCGGCAATGCACCTGCAATCACTGTGCCTGAACACGAAAACCTCAATGTTGCATAAGCATGAACTGATGGTGCAAAAACGAAACAAAAAACTGATGGTGTAGGCATATTCAACCAAAAATGAAGAAAAATGCATAAGAATACCCCAAAATCGCAAGGTTTAACGATGAGCAATAATAGTGGCGAAGTGGAGGTCCATTGGTGGCGCAATCGTGACAGAACTAATCCGCAGATGGTGGTAAGGATGTTGCTGGACGAGCTTGCAATGGGAGAAGAAGAACAAGAACGTTGCTGGTGCAAGACGAAGAAAATTGCGTTTTAAAATTAAGGATTTTTAAGCTAGATTTCTGCCTCGATTATTTTAAACTGAGGCATAAAGGCCAATTCTGCCTCTATCTGAGTACGATCAAGACATAAAGTCCATTTCTAACCATTTTGCATCGGTTCTAAGACCACCCGAGGCCATATATATTAAATAAAATAATTAAAAAATGTCGCTTTTATGCCTCGGGTAACTTGCAACCGAGGCAAAATAGGTTGTATGCCTCAGTTTGGGGGGAATTGAGGTCGAATCCTCGGAATTCAAATAAAAATTCAAAAGAACGCGAATTTGAAAATTTTTGGAGACATTAGGCCTCGATTATATTATAACCGAGGCAGAAAAACCTTTATGCCTAAGTTATTTGGACAATAAAGGCATAAAAGTTCTATGAAATTGCAAAAATGTGATTACATACGAATATGCTTCTATTCTTGTTTAATCGAGACATAAAAGACGTTGTAAACGTCCAAATCTGCACTAGTGAGCTCTTGATTGTCCTTCTCTTAATCTTTCCTCACCTCGATTCAGTTCCTTAATGTCATCCATCTCAATCAAGTTTCTTTTGATGTTTTAGCATATTGTTTGCTCGACTCTCTTTTTTTATTCTATTTTCCTTGATACATCCCTTCTTTGCCTTTATCATACAAATTTGTTTGTCACCATCCTCAATTTGATTCACTCTTCTTTGCCTTTATTATACCTTTTATTTTTTATATATAGTTCATCAATTAAGGTTTTTTATTTGAATGTCTCGTGACTTTTATCTTTTTATTTATATCTTCGTTAATTATTATTTTTTTATTTTGACTTGTTATTTTTATCCTTTTATTTATAGTTGTTGATAATTTTTATTTTTTCTTCAAGTATTTTTAACTAGTTAATTAAATCATTTTTGAAGAATAAAAAGAGAAAAAACAAACTCAAAATAATTTAGTAAAGAAATATTTAATAGTGAATTAAAATAAGAAGATTAAAGTAATAATTATCATTTTAATGATAAAAATCAAATTACAAAATACTTAAAAAAATAAAAAATTTTAGTACATGATAGAATGATAAAGATTTAAAAGAAGAATATTTTTCTTACAACATAAAAAAAGGAAAAAATAACAAATAAAATATATAATGTGAGACTCACTTTTTTGTCTTAAAAACGTTGGGTCTGGCCTTACTAAAAGGCCCATAGCCAACCCCTTGTTCCCTAAAACCCCCAGCTGCCTATTCATTTTCCATTCTACCTCCCACTCCTAAGACAGCTCATTTACCCTCTCTCTTTTCTCTCCAAAAGAGGCTCTGCTAGGGCTTAAGCAAGCTTCCCCTCTGAGCTAGTCGAAAGCTTCCTCCAAGTAAGTAATCTCCCAACCTCTATTCCTTTCCGTTTTCAGCTCCTAAGCTCTGGTTCTACCTTAATCCATGTCTTGGTATCATTTTCATCTCCCTATGTTTCTATTTTAGCTCTTTAAGCTTTCCTAGTACTAGTGCTCCTCCCACTACATGTTTTTTTCTCTTTGAGCTCAGTTTCACTCAAAGGTAAGGGAAGCTAGGATTTTTCATGTTCTTAAAATATATGCTTATTTTTAGTTTTGTTACATGTTTATAATGCTTGCTTGGTATTGTGATTGTCTGGAAATGTTGAGTTGTTATTTGGTATTACTTGAATCTGACTTGCACGCGTGAACAGTGGTGAGAACTGATATTTTCGCCCAAGCGAGCTTGTCTCGGCTAGGTGAGAATAGCATAAGCTCGCCTTGGTATTTGCTCGAACTCTCGCTCAAGCGACGAGCTTCTGTTTTGTGCGACGAATCATCTCGCTCAGGCGAGAAGGTCTCGCTTAAGCGAGAACCCATGGAAACCTGCAGTGTACAATGTTCGAGCCCTCTAGCTTGGGCGAGACTCGTGCAGAAAACACTATACTGGTCAAAATTGTTCCATGATTGTTTTATTTATCTTTCAAACTCGAAGTATGTGACCATACCTATCTTCTATGTTGTAATGGAACTGAATTTTGATTATATTTGGTGTGGAATGAAAAATGGGTTGGTTGGTTGGTTGTTCCTTGGCATGAGAATGAAATGTTTTATGTGGAATTGGTGTGAGAACATGGATATGGAATGAGATAGACGTAATTCCATGAGTCTCTTGGGGAGACTTCATGATGCTGTTGTAGTGTATATAATTAGATAAGGATTCAAGCAAGGTTGCATCCTAAAACTCTAAAGAGTCAGTTAATCTCACGTAAAACAAACTAATTTAAGTGGTGAGAGTAACAAGAGGCCCTAGTCTTTGGCATGATAATGACCCTAGATGATCATGGGCTAACCTTGTGCGTGGTAGGGTGAAACCCATTGGCAATGGCTCTGCAGAGCAGTAGAGGCCACTACAAGTGCAGACATCCAGTGAATCCGATCTTATTATATGTATCCAGATAATTAAGTCATAAAGTCTTGTTTGTTTGCTATCACATGATTGAATGCCTATTGTTTTGCATGTTTATAATCTGTTTTAATTATCTGCTTACTATAACATGTTCAAAATTTCTTTTTACTCTACCTTATCATTTTCTCTTTGTGTTTCTGTTCTTTGTTTGGCTTTTCCTTTTTGTGATGATCACCAATTATTTGGTGTGAGTAGATGTGAAAACTCTTAGTAGTCATCTGGATGAGGGGAGTGCTACTTTTTAGTCAAGGTTGGACCTTGCTCCTTAGAGCATCTTTTGGGGCCTGTGGCCTTTGTTGTTTATTTGCTCTATGAGCGAACTTCAAGTTTAATCTAATATCCATTTCAAACTCCGTTCATGGCATCGTTGTGCCTTAGACTTTATTTCTAGTATATTTTATGGATGATTGTAACAGTAAATCTTTTTTATACTTTTGTCTCGTTTTCTATTTATTTATAATTATGCGATGCTTCGTTTAATAAAAATTTATTCTATTTAAATGGGATGTCACATATACCATATTTATAAGAATTTTATTATTTAAAATTATATAAAAAGGTAAAAGGATTTTGGATTGAAACTATTTTGGATTTAAGAAGGTATAACATTTTTAAATTATTCCTTTGATTTAAAGTAAGAAAAAAAAATGAAAAATCTTATAGTCTAAAGCTTAAAAACGTGCATGACCTAAGTAATAAACATTAATCCCTTTTTTGTTTTCTAAATGAAATTGACAACAAATAGTCAAATTCAAAGAATATTTTTACATGCTGATAGTTATTTTGAATTTTCTTAAACTTCGGAACTAATGTTTCAATAAATTGATTTTAGTTGGCTTACATCCATTGTAGTTTATAATTATATAACAACGTAAAATTGTTTTAAAGAGGTAATTAAAATGAATAGACAAGACTAATCTATTAAATTAAAATGATAAGTTTGTAGGTTGTCACATCATTAATTAACATTATTTGATAAAAAATCTAACAATGAACATTTTAGAAAGTAAAGATGTTAAAAATTGAATAAGAATTAAAAATAAAAAGCTAAAAATATATTAGTTTTTATTTTATTTTATTAATAATAATAGTAGTATGAGTTTTCTTCTTATTATTATTATTATTTGAGTTTTTTTACTACAGTAAAAAATAGTTTCTCTTCTCTATAATGGGCTAGTTCGGAATTCACAAGTTTGGAATTTATTATATGTACTATGAAGGGCCCATTATTGAACATTATTGGCAGGGCCGAAGCCATTGGCTTTGATGAGGCTTAAGGTAAAATTAAATTTTAACTAATTATACCTACAATCTATAATATATAAACAGATTTATTTATTTCCTCTACATATTTCATATATATTTTTTAATCATATTTCAAATAAAAAAAATAAAAAAAGCAATTCAGATAAAAGTGATTCCACACGCATTTTAACTACAACAATGCACCAGTACAAATTATCAACATTTTTCAATAACACAATATACTACAAACCATTCATTATTTTCTTATATAATCACCTATATTAACTTTAAAAAAAAATTATGACGACAAAAGTATCTCTCATACACTAATATTACTTTAAAGGAGAAAATTAAAAAAATATGAAAACAAAAATTTAGCTCTTTTTTATCCATATCTTATAAGAACATATTTATTCTATTTCTTACATTAATTCTCTTATGGTGTTTTTTTATCTAATAGAAAATGGTACTAAATAAAAGATAAAGTATTTAATATTTTAAAATATAAATTTTACTGTGTAAGAGAAACCGAATAATCAATAATATATTACATTAGAATTATTTTCTTAAAAACAGGCTAATTTGAAAACTAATTCAATTTAATTATACTAACGAAAAATACGTATACTTTTATTATTTTTATGAATAATTAACTAAACACATGGAAAAATATATAATTTTGTAAAACTATAATGAGAAAAAATTATGTAATTGTTACTTTCAAAAGGAGAAGTTATTCAATATTTTAAAATAAAGAAAAAACTATTTATTTATTTATTTTATTAAATAAAGAAATTAATTTTGTAACGTCTAATTTAATAAAAAAAACTATTAAATAACACATTATGTAATATAATATAATAGAGCAAGAGAGAAAGTATACTAGAATAACTAGTACAATTATCCAAAAATATCTACGGTATACAAGATATCTAAGGACACAAAACAACCCAAGAAAAGACTAGGAACATAAAAAGAGTTTTTAAAATGATGCTAAGAGGAAGATGGGTTGATCTATAGTATCTACTCTAAACACCAACATCATCCTCCACCTGATCAGGATCAACAAGCATCTCCTCATCTGCTCACTACAATTTTTGGTGATCATTGCAAAAGAAAAGACAAACAAGGAAATAGAAGCACAAGGAAAAAAGGGTAAGTTAATGAAACTAAATTAATAGATAATAATCAAGTCATGGAAGCACAAGAAACATGTAATACCAAGCAATAGTATACTCTCTAACTCAATTATTTGGATATATATAATGAAATCAGATTCACTAAAACTTGCACTTGTGGTGGTGATCTTTATTGCTCTGAAGAGCCATTGCCAATTAGAATGTAACCTTACTTGAATCCATAAATCATTACATACATTATATTACCACCAAAAGGAATTTCTCCATGAAACTCTCACATAATTCACATGTTATCTAAGAATAACTCATATTTCCATGCTAAACACATCAAGTCATGCTTAGCTTCATACTTCATACTTTTAAATAAATTAGTCAATCACAGATAAACAAAGAAATTAAGAGTTCTGTAGCAATTCTTACTTGAGTTAGGAATTATCACTTAAGTAACATGAGGTCTCGCTTAAGTTAGAAATTTTCGTTTGAGTGATAGGAGCTATCACTTAAGCTAGAAGTTATCGCTTGAGCAACAAGAGCTCTCGCTTAAGCTAAAAATCCTCACTTGAGCTAAAAATTAAACAGAGACAAAAAGAGTTCCAATAACCCTCTCGCTTAAGCTAGAAATTCTCACTTTCGTGAGAGGAGCTCTCGCTTAAGCTAGATTATTTTCTCGAGAAGGCTCTCGCTTAAATTAGAAATTCTCGTTTAGAATAACAAATTTTTACTTACTTTCAGCATACAAAACCAACATCTAAACCAAAAACGAAACACAACCTACTCTAGCTCAATTCACTCATCAATTCAACACATTTAGAATCAAGATAAGCAATTTATTTCAAAATTTCAACGAAACCTAGCTTCTTGACCTCAAAACTAATTTACACTTGTTAAGAGCTTCAAAAACAAATTTTGCTCTTAAGAATCCTCCCTTCAACCTAAAAAAACAACAGAAAACCAACAGATGATTAGAACAATGATCCAAAGACATGGATGTGTTCATCAGAGAGAATTCATAGGATTGACAACACTCCCATGCATATTGGAAAATTTGGAGAAAAAAAGAAAACAAATTGGTTTTCTCCTTAGAACAGAGATGAACATAGCTTACCCTAACCAAAATTTTGATTGGTGACACGATATATGACTCCTCAGTGCTTCCAACAACAATATCTACTAAAGAAAAGGTTTACGATTGAGTGAGGATTAGAGGGAAGAAGGTTGAGAGAAAGGGATGGTTCAGAGGGGAAGTGTTGTTTGTGTTTTTAAAGAATTGGGTTTTACAAATGTTGTCAAAATAATATTAAAAATTTATATAATCGTTATTTGAAAAATTTATTTAGTTATTTTGAAATAAAAAATTTATTTTAGAATTTATTTAATTAAATAAATATATAATTTTTTACTTACCAAAAATTAAAAATATATAATTAAAAGGTAACATTAAAATTACTTAGAGTGTGTTGATTATCTTCGGATAATATATTAACATTAAAAATAAGAAATAATATACTATCAATGTGAAAATCTAGAAAATATCTAAGAACAATAGTGATTTTTAAAAAATAACACCATAATATTTTGATAATAAAGGTTTAAATTATAAATAGATTTAAAAAGTTCATTTTATTAAAATTATCATCTAGACTTTCTTTTTACCCTTTTAAAAATTTTTGACTTTACTTTTCATCCTTTTGAAGATCAAAGATTGTAAGAGTGTTCTTAGTGAAGAACTCTACATAATCACTTGATCAAAGTGAAGAACAAAGTAATTTCTTCTTTTGCCCTTTTTAAGGTAGTTTTGCTCTTTAGATTGCACGTGGACCGAGTGCATGGTAATATGTTTGGATTTTTAATTGGGATCTCATTTGACTAGTTAGGTCATCCTTGAGAGAAAAAGCTTAAAGGAGCATTTGCAAGATTCGAGATTGTTTAACCAAGGTAAGGGAAACAAATTTTAGTCTTTTCACATTTGATTTGTATGATTTGTATGGTATGAATTGATTGTTTCTTTCTGAATTAAATGTTGAATTGGTGTATTACATTTGATTGATTTGAGGAAAAATTGACAAATAAGGACTTTTGAATTGGCCTTTGAGTTGTGAAATCGGGATTGGATCTATGGAGTGGCATTCTTGGCTTCGAAGGAGTCATTTTGACTAAATTGGTACTAATTTTGAGTTGCATATAGGAGACAAACACTCGTTAGAGCCAAGACAATCCTCTTTTATGCTGAATTGTGAGTTTGTGTTATGTAGATTTGTTGGGCAAGCCCATTCCCCGTTGAGCGAGTGCTAAATTGAGTTTGTTAGAGAGTTAGGGGAGGTTTGTTTGTTGAGGCGACTAGACTCTCGCTGAACGAAAGCCAAACTCAATCTAGTCGATGAGTGAGTACTCCTCTAGGGAAAGCTCGTCTGATTATAAGAGTAAGTGAACTCACAATTTGTTAAATTAATAGTTGATGTGGTTTATAAACTGTGAAGAACTTACTGAGAAATTGTTATGATAAGGAAATGGAATGACTTTAATAGGGTGTTATCCATGTAAATTAATGAGATGATTTGATTTTGATTATTGTGAGATTATTGTATCATTCCTAAGGAAGAATGTCATAGTGGTTATTAGTGTTATGCTAGGGATCCTCTTTGTGAAGTCATCTTAATTATGTTTGACTCACAAACTGATATAGAGATAAAGTCTAAGTGGTGATAGTGAAAGAGGTTTCTATAGCGGGATTTGGGGTCAGGGATCCCTTTTCTAACGAAGCTATAAGTGAACTTACCATGTCATGATAAAAAGAGACCATATGAATTAGGATTGGTTTTGACATGACAAATGCAGGACTTTCTAGGATTTGATTCAATGTGTAACTTCAGATCTGAGTCTAGAATAATTTTCTTTTATTCTTTATAATTTGTTACTTGTGAATATGTTTGTTTATTTGATTTACTTTTTTAGTAGATTTTATAGAATCTATGCTAGAGAAATATTCAAAAATTTTCATTAGTTCACTCTTCTTTTTCTGTATTTATTGTATTCCTTTTTACTATATTCACTATAATGATGTGAGCAACGAGACTGCAAGTAACAGTGAAACTAGACAAGACAATATTGTTGATTGCAGTGAGAATCTTGAAAAATAATATTGAGTATATATATTTATTGTGTTTTTATACCAAGCCATTTAAAAACTAGCTTTTTTTTTAGAAACTTTACAAAGAAATTAAATATATATATGGGTTAAATATGTTTTTGGTCCCTCAAGTTTTAGTGAATTTTGGAATTAGTCCCTCATCAAAACTTTATACCAATTTAGTCCTTCATCTTTCAAAATGCGTGAATTTAGTCCTTTTAACCAAATTTTTTTAAGTTTATTTGACGTTTCAAACGCATTTCATGATAGTATTTAAGTTAACATTGAAACAAAAATGTGTCAAACAGTGTAAATAATTTAAATACTATCATGAAATGCGCTTGAAACGTCAAAAAAACTTAACAAAATTTGGTTAAAAGGACTAAATTCATGCATTTTGAAAGATGAAGGATTAAATTGGTCAAAAATTTTGATGAGGGACTAATTCCAATTTTCGCTGAAATTTGAGAGATAAAAAGATATTTAACCCTATATATATTTGTGCATGTCTTTTTGTTTGTTTATCCGGTTATACTTATTACTTATGATATATTAACTCTATAAATAAATCTGTCCTATTGTTACATTTATAGTATCCCGGTAAAATAAATAAATATTTCAACTTTTTAATAAACAGTGTAGTTTTTTTATTTCAAATTTATGAAAATGATTAAAATTTAAAACGTTTACACACATGGGAAAGTTGTTTGCAACATCAATCAAAAATTATATTTGATGGAGCCATATTTTCAAAATATGACTTCTAGTTTATTTTTATTTTTGTAAACTGTTGAAAAACACACAGTTAGTTTTTTTATTTTATGCAAGTAGTCATTCCACAAACAAACTTTTATTTTATCTTTTAAGTTTTGCGTGACTTGTACCACCTACAGACTTTCATCAGAATCTTCACCGAAAGGAAATTCACGGTGAGATAAACTCTTCCATCACGTGTACAACCACCGTGGGCAACTGCTATCTGCAAATGTCTCTGTCTCTGCACCACCAACATCACCAATTTTTCTTATTCATAGATTAAATATATTTTTAATCTTTTAATTTTAACTAAAAATTGAAATTAGTCTCTCTTTAAAATTTTGGACCAGTTTAGTTTTTCGTATCTAGAAATACATAAATTTAGTTCTTTTAACCCAATTTTATTAAGTTTATATGACGTTTTAAACACGCTTATCTACTAACATTGAAGCGGTGAAAATGTGTTAAATAGCATAAACAACTAAAATACTATGATAAAATATTTCTCAACTAACATTGAAGCTGAAATGTGCTAAATGGAATAAACAACTCAAATTCGATGATGAAGCATTTCACAACTAACATTGAAGTGGAAATGTGTCAAATGATATAAAAAACTCAAATATACAATTACTCGTTTTTATTAAATTTTAAATTTCTATGAATTTTAATGACTAAAAAATAGTTAACTGCTGAGGAAAAATATTGAGAACAGATCAATATTATAAAATATTAACAGGAATCAAATAATACAAATTAATATAATATAATACGGTTAAAACCAAAAGTACAACATAGTTTTATAAATTCTTTAGAATTAAAGCTCAACAAAAACTTATTTTATTATAGGATTTAAGTCCATTTTTCAACCATAATATGCATTAATATTTTATAATATTGTAAGAAACATATTTTATTGATATCATATATATATATATATATATATATATATATATATATATATATATATATAGAATAAAAAACTCATTCAAATAAACTTTTTCATAACTAAATACCTTTTGAAAAACAAAATAAAACTACATTTCAACTAGTTTTAAATATTGAATTTATAGATAGGATGAATACTCATCTATAAAATAAAATTCGCAATTGATGAAACCAGATTTCAATTGGATAAAATTATATAAGGAATAAATCAAAGTTGATTAACGTGTGCTTTTACTCTACACCCAAAAATCAACACTTATTCTCATGAAACTTTTAGTAAACATTTGATTTTTATATCAAAGAAAAAGATATCAAAAGTGTTTTTTTTTTTTTTTTTATGTTGCTCTTTTCTTTCAATCTTTTCTTTTTCTCATAACTAACTTGAGTCACACTCTTAGAATCATTGATATTCATTCATTCATTCATTCAATTGCCTTTGAAATTACTCTCCCTTTAGACAAAAAAATGTTGAAAAGGGAACATGGTAGTGTGTTGGTGCCACTTCATCCTTTGCTTCTTTAACTAACTTAGGTTTCACTCTTTCAAACCCTTTCTTCTATGAGACTTCTCCAATTGGGAGAGAAAAGATAATAATGATTGGTTTCACTATATATATAAATATGTTAAGATGGCATACTCAAGTTAGTTAAAGAAACAACATGGATTTTATGATGATATTAGGGCATTTAGAACATGCATGAGATGAGTATAGTTCAAGAAATTGATTAATTCTAAATAATACTTCAAGAACTACACTTTTCTTTTCCTAAATGTGCTTTCTATGGACAAATTTTAAGTATCAATTATAGTTTCCCAACCACTACCCACTTTTTCAATTTTATTATAATTGAATGAAACAAATAAGATAGTTGAAATTAAAAAGAAAAATCTACTTAAATGTTCAATGAGCTGTTGTAACTCAAATTAGTCATCAAATCTAAATTGATAAAAAAAATATTTATCCAAAATTGATTAAGGTAAGATTCATTGCATTGAAGATATTTTTGGTTAATTAACCTAATTCACCTTGAAATTCATGATTTAATGACAAGAAAATGTGGTAAAGAGCTTAATGATTTTTCTGACTCAAAAGTTTGCTTAGAGTACCGAATTGATGATATTTTATTCAATAATGTTAGAATTAATTGAATTATCTGAATGAGTTAATTATAATGAATAAGGTTATAATTTATTCATAATTAATAACACAACTTATTGAGTGTCTATTCCTTTTTAAAGAATTTACTCTATCAGTTTCAGCTGTCTCTGGGCATCACATCCTCAACAAAAATCTCTACCAAAACCTTGGCAGAAATATTAATATATATTAATTATTTTTTCACAAAAATTAAAAAAGAAAAAATTTCCCCTTTTATTTATTTTGTATCGCTACTAAAATTTAAGCAGAAAGCAACAGATTAATTAAGTATTTTTTTTCCAAAAGTAAAAATGCAAATGTTTTATCTTTTATTTATTTCAACCTCACTAATGACAAGTCATAAAAGAAATACAGTAGTGTTACAATCCTCTTAAACAAAAAAAAAAAAAAATTTTTCTTGATATTTCAATTACTGTGTAGAATATGTAAGCATTATCTCAAATTCAACTTTAATTGTGCTGTTGTGTTGGATCTGAGTGGTCACCATCTTCACTCTACTAGGTTTTCAGAAATAAATATGAGAATTGACGGTGATTGGTTTATAAAGAGAAAATAAGAAGATAAATTAACATTAAGTTATACATAAATTAACTAACATAAATTAATGAAAATAAATTGAAGGATAGAAAGAAATCTAATTTTTAATTAAATTTCCCTCTCAGGCTAGGACTTTCATACTCATAGGTCTAATTTTTAGTTAAATTTTCCAATAAAAAAGAAAAAGAAAGTATTTTTCTAGGTGGGAATCTAATCTCTCTTTAAGTATTTTTTATTATGACAAAGTATCATGCTCTACAAAAATATGCAATTTTAGTGGATATTTGTTAACTAGGGTTATAATAAAATCTAGAAAGAATAATGGACATAAGAGACGTTTTGAAAATCCTTGTTAATGAGTTTTCTTAAAAAACTCCGGTAAAATTTAAATCCTCAATGTTTTTCACTTTTTATCTTTTCATAATTTTCATAATTTTTATTTTAATATTTGGTCTCTCTCAGAGTGATCTAGAATTTTTTCGAAATTTTGTGTGTTTGAAAAGCTCTTTTCGTTCTCCTTTATCGTTCTTTCGTTCTCATTAAATTTGAAGATTTAGGTAACAAATTTTTCGTTCTTCATGCTTCCTTTTTCGATTTTATCACTATTTTTTTGTCAATTTTATTACTATTTCTCTTTCCGATTTCATCTCGTGCTTTCATTTTCTGCATCACTATGTCGTCTCCTTGATTTTAAGTTTGTTTTTGCTTCCTTGCCTCTTTCCTTTTCAAGTTTGATTTTGTCTCCCTGATTTCATCTAATTGTCCTAACTCACTGCTTATTTTCCTTGTTCTAACTAAGTGTCGTCAAGTAGCAGTGCTGACTGCAACCGCTGCAACTGGAGTGTGATGCTTGAATATCAAAATATGTATTTTAATTTTATTTAAATTACTTTTATTCTTTTTTTTTCATTTTTTTTGTAAAACAAAACTGCTACGTGTCAAATTAGGGGTTTATCATATGTGTCAACTCGTGACGTTTTTGATTTCTTTTTAATATCTTTTTATGTTTATTTTTTTATTTACAAAAAATTACCACGTGTCAAATTAAGCTGTTGTCACGTGTCAGCTTGTGATTTTGTTTGATTTTTTTTTTAATTTTTAAAAAAAATACCACATGTGAAAATAGGATTTGGCAACGTGTCATTGTTGATGTGAAAAATCTCAATTAAATTCCTATCTTTATTATTTTGTCTTAATTTAGTCTTTTTTTTTTTAAATTGGAGCAATTTCATCACTTATAAATTGAAACAAAATTTAACTTTTATATAAATATTATAATAATATTTTTAATCAAATTAAGTTTATTAAAAATTTATATTTTATATTGAATTTTACAATTGAGATTTCGAAAAAAAAAAATACAAGGGGTTTAATCTTTTATATATTAAATAACAATTAAACAAACGTCAAATAATATTATTAAACAAAGTTTAAATGATTAAACATGTCTTAAAAATATAATTCTTTTTTACATTGTTTTAATAAATTAAATATATTTTAATAATTAAAATAATATTTTTTTATTAAAATTAAAACAAACAATACCTACAAAATTGTTCCACCTTAAAAAACAGGTTTATTTGTCATTGTCATCCCTGATTCGCACCCAATTCCTCCTTGCATTGTTGGCTCCTTGTGGTCTTTTGCCTTTGCAATAAAAACTTCCTTCTGCTGTAAGTGTCACCGTCGCCTCTACCATCCATGTAGGTCATTATTAATTTGAATTCATTATTTAAAATGTAAACTATAATTTATCAATGTCTAACTAATATAAAAATGTTAGATGGTCAATTTGTTCTATAATGTTGCTTTTAAAGACCTTCATAAATGAAAATAATGAGTATTTTATTTTATTTCTGATATTTATTTTAAGCTCTTATGATTCATAGTCTTATTTAACGAAACATTTTTTAAGATTCCTTTTTTTTTTTTGGAAAAAAATTTTTAACAGAATACAATTAGCCCAATTTTCTGTTAAAAATTAGCCCAATTTGTAGGTTTTATTCACATATTGCTAGTTAAAAATTTGGTTTTCGGAGAATTAAATTCTGAACGTGTTTTTGGTGAATGTTAGTTAAATAACAAGTAAGAACTTTTTAATCTAAAAAAACATATTTAAAACTTAATTTTGTGGAAATCAAACTATAAACCGGTGTAACACCCCAAAATAAAATAACCAAAAATTATCTGATAGGATCTTATATAATTGCTATCCAAAGAACATACATAAAATATAGAAATAACTTCATTTAGAGTCATCCTTAAAGATAAAATGTAACCAAAATAAATTCAAATTCAACTTAAGAATATAAGCTAGAAAGGACGCCGATTACTGAGTTTTTCAAAAGATAATAAAGTAGAAAAAATGCTAACTAAAATCTAAACTGTTGCACTGTCATCACCACCGCTAGAAGAGTCAATACCTAAATCCTCTTCTACTCACACCAAATAATGGTGATCATTGCAAAAGGAGAGAATAACACAAGTACACAACATATAAAATGGTAAGCTAATTACAACACACACACACACACACACACACACACACACACATATATATATATATATATATATATATAACACACAAAAGAATTACAGAACAATGTACCAATTGCACCAAGCTAAGTAATACCAACTAACCCATCACATAATGACACTCTAGACTCAATTATCTGGATCTCGACATTGATGTATGATTCTTGATGGTTTTTTCACTTGTGGTGGCCTTTACTCCCCGCAGAGTCATTGTCAATGGGTTTCACCCTACAACACACAAGATCCTTTTAACTGTCATAAGAACCCTAAGGCTATTCCTAAAGACAAGACCTCATGTCTCTCTCACCACACGACTCATTCTACTCTATTCGAGTCTTAAATGAGCATTAGAGTATTAGGATAAACCTCTAGTACTGACTCCTTATATCAATGAACACACTATTAATTAAATCAAATAGGATTTCCCCTATGGAATCTCCTATATTCTCACACAAGCTTTTGAAAATAGATATTTGGAAAATGACTAAATTACTGTTTTGGTCCGCTAACTAATTGGCTTATATACCACTCGACAAGGACCAAATTGAACCTTTTTAAAGATTTAGAGGACCAAATTGAACCAAAAAATAATAAGGGGACAAAAATGAATTAAACTAACAAATTAGAGGACCAAAACAGTAATTAAGCCTAACTAATTCTTACCATTTTTATCCAATCCAACTTAACAACACATTGTGCAAACAATTTGGGATTTTAGAAATAAAACTACAGATTGTGTAAAACTCCAAAAATGTTGTATTTACATTCAAATTAAAGATGATTGAATCAAGAACCAAATGCAAAAAAAAAAAAAAAAACAAAAAAAAAAAATCAAACTAATTAAATAACTATAGAGAAAGTTATGCATCAAACAAGTAACAAAGGTTAAGGTTGTCAACAACCAAAACTATAGGAACCTTGCGATAAAAAATGTTCTCACTATAGACTTCCAATTCAAGATCTGACCAGTCAAAGTCAAGAACTATGTGTCTAGGATCAGTTGTTAAAATTTCAGCTCGATCCAACGATTAACGATGTTGGAACCTTCATTTTAGGAAAAGTGTGCAGTGTAGGAAAAATGGGTAGCGCCACATCATATGCTTCTTGGTTGTGAAATCTTAACTTGTTCCACTACACAATTTGGTATCTTGCACTTTTATCTTCTCAAACTCATTTTAAAGTAATTTATAGATGATACCAAACTGAACAATTGCAACAATCAATATCTCTCATTCCAATTGCATTCTAAACTACCTAAATTCTACATTCACCAAATCTATAAATGAGTAAAAGCAAAACCTTAGCTAAGTAATATCAAACTCTCAATTCAAACATGGTCACAACCCTAAAGTCCAACCTTGTACCACATTCTACATCACCTGCCAAAATAAAAAAGTTCCATCTCCATTTAACTCAAAAACCATATTTCTCCTAAACCCACAACTTAACCTCACATGCATCCACTTTCAACATGTCTCTAAAATGTACCAAATTCAATACATGTATATATATATTTCTCATAAAATAGACAACCACAAATTCTTTGAACAAAAGCATCCCGTCCGTAACAATTAACATTTTGAAAACTAAGATTTTCTTATCAATACATGAAATTAAACTACCAATTAACAAAAATTCTCAAATTTGCTAAAAACGAAATTCCCAAACTTCAAACAAAAACAAACCTACAATACTATAATTCAATAAAAAAAAACATGTTGCCACAAGCAAGCTTCAAGCAAAGAATTGATAAAGCCATGTACATGAAGATCATAGGTGTTTGATGAAGATTGATGAAGATCCATTTGAAGATCATGTTACCCAACAACTTGCATTCTTTTAACATATTGCATTTGTTTCTCAAATTGAACCTAAGAATGTGAATGATGCATTATGTGATAGTAATTGGGGTGTTGCTATGCAAGATGAACTTAATCAATTCACTAGAAATGATGTGTGGTCTCTTGTTCCTAAAACTGATGAAATGAATGTGATTGGTACAAAATGGGTGTTTAGGAATAAAATGGATGAAAATGGTAATAGAGTTAGGAATAAGGCTAGGCTAGTTGCTAAAGGTTATAATCAAGAGGAATGTATGATTTTGATGAAACATATGCACCTGTAGCTAGGCTAGAAGTTGTGATGTTATTGTTAGCATATGCATGCATGTGTAATTTCAAACTTTCTCAAATGGATGTGAAAAGTGCATTCTTGAATGGTTTCTTAAATGAAGAAGTGTATGTATCACAAACTCCTGGCTTTGAAGATCACCTCTATCCTAATCATGTTTTCAAATTGAAAAAGGCTTTATATGGTTTGAAACAAGCACCACAACAATGGTATGAGAGGTTAAACAACTTTCTTTTATCTAAAGGATATGCTAGATGTGCTATTGATAAAGCACTTTTCATTAGAAAGCATGCAAGTGATGTAATACTTGTTCAAGTATAGGTAGATGATATAATCTTTGGATCAAATAATAACTCCATGTGTGAAGAGTTTGTTGCAACTATGCAGGGAGAATTTGAGATGTCTATGATGGGTGAGCTAACTTACTTCCTAGGGCTGCAAGTGAAGCAACTCAAGCATGAGACATTTTAAGCCAGTCAAAATACATTTTTGATCTACTGAAAAAGTTCAAAATTGAGGATTGCAAAGAGGCTGCCACTCCAATCACTACAAATTGCCTTATGGATGTAGATGAAGTTGGAAAACAAGTTGATTCAACCAAATATAGAGGGTTAATTGGTTCCTTGCTATATCTAACTTTTAATAGGCCGGATATACAATTTGGTGTTTGCTTGTGTGCTAGGTTTCAATCCAATCCAAAGGAATTGCACTTCAAAGCTATAAAAAGGATTCTCAAGTATCTGAAAGGAACAACTAATGTTGGATTATGGTATCCTAATGAATCTAACATTGTTTTTAGTGGTTTTTCAGATTATGACTATGCAAGGTGCAAATTGGATAGGAAAAGCATAAATGGTACATGCCATCTACTTGGATCAAGCCTAATATCATGGAATAGCAAGAAGCAAGCTTATGTAGCACTCTCTAAGCTGAGGTTGAGTACATAGTAGCTGGACATGCATGTGCTCAAAGCATATGGTTGAAGCTTCAACTTATGGATTATGGTGTAAAGCTAGAAAAGGTACCTCTTTATTGTGATAATACAAGTGCAATCAACCTAACTAAGAATCCAATCCAGCATTCTAAAACTAAACACATTGAAATCAGACATCATTTCATAAGAGATCATATTCAAAAAGGTGATATTGAAATCATGTTTTTGAAAACTGAAAATCAATTGGTGGATTTATTCACTAAATCACTTGCACGTGATAGATTTAATAAGCTTAGAATTGAATTAGATATTATTGACATGCAGAATATATGTTGATATCTGTTTGGTTTGTTAATCTTATTAGATCATGTTTTTGCTGCATTTAAAATGATAAAAATCTGCATAATTTGAAAACTGCCAGAATTTCAGTCAGCTAAATTGGCAAATTCAACACATAGATTTCACTTAAAATTGTCACTGCACAAAAAATAAGTTTTCTGGTATAGTTTTAGTCGACTAACTCTATATTTTCATGTGTTAAAATCACTTATGTTGATGTGGATTTGCTTGAATTGATTTTAATTGATTGACCCAGTCAAAGTATGCATCACATGACTATTTTTGGACTGTAGTAGCAGCATGTAACAGCTATTACATCAGCTAAAATCAACTTTTCAGATTGTATTGACCATAAAGTGCTTTAATTACATGATTTCCAATGAGCATGCATTAGATGTGAACTGTTTGTGAGTGGATTGTTCATAAAACGTATGGGAAACACATCACTGCATCTCTGATACAGATTCCCTCACATTTAGTTGCTGTGATTTCCTGTACTGCATTGAAAAATAGAATATTTGCACCATTTAATTGATTGCTTTTGAAAATCAACATGCTGATTCTATAAATACTTGCATAAGCATCATACATTGGCATTCTCATTTGCTAGTAAGAGCCAAACCTACATTTCACCATGCCTAGAAGATCACGAACAACCCCTCAGATGATGAAAGCTCCACCCCACGTACTCCATCCTCTCCAAATGCCATGAATCAAGGAAGGCTTGAAGTATGGTTTGAAGGCCATGAAGACAAAATACAAACCTTCTTGATTGAGATCAATAGGAAGCAAATCATCCTTCCTAAGGTGATTCGCATGTGATGGCTAAGGGCAGAAAACTTTGGCAACCTTGAGCAACATCTCAAAGCTCAAAAGTTGAAGACTTTTCTTGAGCTTTCAGGCAAAGTGTATCCGGATTTGGTGAAGTTGTTCTATACCAACCTCAAGTTCAGTAATGGCATTCTCAAAACAAGTGTCAAAGGTGTGGAGATGGAAATCACTAGGCAAACATGGAAGGATGTGGTTGGCCTAAGGCAAAAAAGTGTACAAGTTCGCAAAGGTGAAACTAGTGCAGTGGGTTAATTCAACAAAGTCCAATACTTCAACCAATATGTGCGAAATCAAGGTGAGCAAACTAGAAATTTCCATGTGGGATGGCTTCGTGTGGAGGAAAGGTTGCTATCCATGGTGGTGACCAAGATCATCATGCCCAGGGGGAGCAATCATGCAACCTTGAATGAAGGTGATCTTGTGGTGATGTACTACATTCAAAATGGTGTGATGATTGACTGGACCTACACAATTGTGACCACATGATGAAGGCAAAGAGGCTCACGAATTTCAAGCTTGCATATGTGGTGCTCATCTCCAAGTTCATTAAGCATTTTGGTGTGGATGTGAAAGGAAAACTTGAGGAGTCTACTAGGCTTCTAAATCATGTTTCTACACTGAATATGCACAAGATGAGATTCACCAAGATAGGCAACACTTTGCTGGTTGAAGGAGATCATGGTGCAAATATTGAAGTTGGAGCAAATGATCATGAAGTGGGAACTAGTGGAGGAAACCAAGAGTAAGATGAACCACAACCTATGGCAATTGAGTTGTACAATCCTCATGGGAATACTAGACCTGCATACTCCCAGTTTGAGAGAATGGTTCTCAATCAGCTTCAAGACCTCAACATGGCACAAACTGAACATCATGCTTATTACATAACAAGGTTCCAAGACTTGGATGACCAGCTGCATAATGTTCATGACCTTCTCTGCAATGTCTACAACAGGGACAACCATAGGAAAGAGTGAAGGGGATGGCTTATAGGTCATGCATTGCATTTTCGTGCTGCATTATGTGTGTCTATCTGTCCATTCCAGTTTTTTAATCGGCTATTTTCTCATTTCAATCGACTGATTATATAAGTTTTAGCTTCATGATGTATCTGTCATTTCTGTTTCTGTTCTAGTGTGCTTGTATTCGTATTAGCTGCCCTGATACACCCCTATGTTACTGGTTTAATGAAAATTTTCATCTTTCCAAAATGATCTATGCATTTACTTTCATTTGATGAATCCAAAGGGGGAGAAAAATGTAAAAAATGAGTAAAAATGTGTTAGATTTGAAAAACCTGAAATAAATATGCTGGAATCATATAATACTGCAAACTTAGTCTAAAATCTGAAGTTAAATCATATTATTAGTGATAGGGGGAGCATATGCATATGTGATATGTATTTATGCTTGTGTGCTTTTGCTTGGTTGTATATTTGGAATATTGGTATCTTGTATGCAAAAGCTTTTTCAGGTTTCTCTATGGATCTTAACTCATCAATTCAACCCAAATATGTTGGCTTCAATTCAGGGGGAGATTGTTGGCACAAGCAAGCTTGAAGCAAAGAATTGATAAAGCCATGTATATGAAGATCATAGGTGTTTGATGAAGATTGATGAAGATCCATTTGAAGATTATGTTTTAGTGTGTTAAATATGTAAATAACATGTTAAATGTAATGTGTTAGTGTTATATCTTGTTGGTAGGCTATATGGCATAGGTCAGATGTCTTGTGTGCCTTAGTGTGTCTCTTTTAATATTTTAAAATGGGTTTTAACAGGTTAAAAGGCTTGTTGTATATAGTTTCTGGTATGAATGTATTTAGTCAGTTGAATTATTTTTCAATCGACTGATTTCACTTAAGTCAAGTGAAATCAACTGACTGTACGGAAAATTCAATCGAATTTTTTTCACTTAAACCAGACTATATAAGTTGTGTTTTCGCAAGCAGAGGTGCGAATTTGAGTTTTTGTGCATGAAATTTTGTCATTCTTCTCTGGAAAGCTCTCTCTACAATACATAGTTGTAGCTCGTGTTTTAAAGATCTTGGTTGATCTTGGAGGCATTTTGGCTTGTGAGTAGCTTGAAGAACACATGTATGGTTGGTTAGGGACAACCACCATCATGTTTGGATGTTCTTGTGCCTCTGGTTGGTTTGTCTGATGTGATTACAGGTATGTAAGTGTGATTCTTGTAGGGTGTGTGTCTAGATTTTTGTGAGTCAAAAATCTTGTGAGTTTTGTTGTTCAAAAGTGTAATCATGGTGTGTGATTTGTAAAACTTTTGAATATAGTGGAAACCATGCTCAGGTTGTCTTGGTAAACTGGATGTAGCTCTATGATTGAGTGAACTAGTATAAAAACAGTTATGCATTTCTCTTTCCCTCATCTCACTCTCTTTGAAACTCTTTAAAAACTCAAGAAAATCAAGCAATTTGATCTTTGGTTTGATTTAATGCATTCTTGTGTAATATGAGGCTATATACTTGTTATAAATACTGTTTGAAACAAGTCTTGTATGTAAAAGATTGTTGTTTGAGTTGAATTTACGTATTCTGCATTCTACATAAATCTTCAATATTTTAGCTGACTGATTTGTCTTTTTAATCGACTGTTTCATAGCATCAAGAACAATTTAGTCTGCTATTTTATATTTTAATTGACTGAAAGTGTACTGGTCTGCTGCATTTACATCTAAACTTTCCAGTCTATTAGATTCAATTGAAAAGAGGTTTAAGCTTTCGAGAAAGTTTTATAAATCCAATTCAACCCCACTCCCTTCTTGACTAAATTCACCATTTCAAAACTAACAAAACATACTAAGGCACAATCATTAGCTTCCCTTACCTTCAAAGACAACCCCAAATAACTTTACAAAATCCTCTAAACCCTTCGACTCACGAAAACTCTTCTTCAACCTATAGACAACGTACGTGCGATTTGACCGAAGGAAGGAAACACTAATTAGTAGAGAATTTAAACCAAAACCCTAAAAATGAATAAAATCCAAGAAAGTTCACAATGCAAAACAATAACACAGTGGGCATTAAAGGAGGTTGAAAATTTTGACTTACCCGAATGAAGAAATTAATCAGGTAGACTCAAAGGCGACTTTGTGGCGATTGAAACCCCTACCTCTGAGCACAAGGAAGATGAAGTGAGAGTGAGAAATTGGAGAACGAAGATTGAGATAGGAAGGAGGATTGTGTTTCACAGAGAGGATGTTTTTGTGTATGAAACTAAAATAGACTCCTTTTGTTATTTTTATAAGTATTATTATTATTATTATTATTATTTTAAAGGGTTTTACAACTAGTACAATAAAATATGTTATCTATGTAAATTAAATTACAATGTCATATGGGAAAAAGAAAAATGGAACAGTGTGCTATTTGTATGAACTATTTTGCACTTATTCTCCCAACTCTACTTTTGAGTACAAAAACTTTTTCTGCATTTTGAAGCACATCCACCCATCAATGCCAGAGACCTCTTCAACGTATAAATGAAAACTAAACAATACCTTAAAAGAAAAACCAACCACAAGAGTTATTTTTAGTCTAGTGTTTACATACATTGGTTTGTGTATATCTTGGCTTAAATGTATATTCATGCAATAGAAAATAAAAATATTGCATTGGATCCTTATTAATAAAGTTTTACAACAAAAATCACTTTAGACAACATCATAAAATTGTGATCTAAATTATAAAATTCGTGGTCTGAAGATTAGACCACGGTTTTTTAGGCATGGTAGAGGTGAGTGTGGCTATAGGTAATATACAACGGTTTTTAGTACGACAATACTTTTAAAACCATTGCTTAAAATTCTCACAATAGACAATAGTTTTTCAGGTTGATTTTAGACATCACCTATATTTTTAGACTATATTTTTACTAGTTTTGTCCACATTGTTTAAAACAATAGTTATATAATCACAGACTTTCATGATATTTATACAACATTTACAAAAATTTTGTTTATTATGTTTAGGCCATATTTATTTAGTCATTGTCTAATTTAGTGTGGTCTAAACTACAAAATGTTGTAGTTATTACTAATGTACATATCCAAGATGCATCTTGTCTCCTTCATTATCCCATTACCATACACAAGGATCAAAATAAGAATAAAAAATAAACCTGAACAATGGTATCTTGAGTACTACATGGATCATCCTGTTGTGTGTTAAATCGAAATCAATTGATTGAGTTTCATATGCGAGACAATCATTTTCTTTGTTCTAAGACTTGTGATAGAAGTTAACTTTTACAAAAACATAACTATATAACAATTTACATTTTGTTTATTGAGTTGTTCATATATTTTTATTCTTTGTAACATGGAATGGAACACAACATTATATGAAGTTAGAATGATCAAGATCTTCTTATAGTTTCAGAAGCTATGATACATGTCTTACAACACCAGAAAAAAATGAATGCAAGATCAAAGAATTTTGATAAGGAATGAGTACCTGAGAGTGTTGCTTTGAAAGCAAGGCTCATTCTCTAATTCATCATATTACATTGCTTCATAAGCATCAATGAACTCATTTGAATCATTCATGTCCGTTAAACTTGTACAGTTAGAAACATCTTTCCCTACTTCATCTTCCATTACATGTTCCATGACCCTTTGGTTATCTTTTGTAACAGAAGTTCCATGTTCGATTACAGTTAGAAAGAACTTATCTGAATGATTCACACTACCTTGGTATGTAAAGAAGTCCCATATGCAAAACACTAGGTAAATTCATCATCTAAAGTTGAATTAGAAAAATAGTTAAAATACTTCGTTAGTCCTCATCTTTGTACCAAAATCTCAATTTGGTCCTCGTATTTTTATTAGTTTCAATTAGGTCCTTTTTGTTAGTGTAGAACTAACACCGTTAAATAGGTGCCACGTGTCAACTCCTCATTTTCTTGAATTTTTTAAATGTTTTTTAAATTTTTTAAAATTTTTAATTTTTTTTAAAAAAAATTTATGCCATGTGTCACGTTTGTAGTGTGCCACATGTCAATCTAATATGGTGACACGTGTCAAATTATTGTATGAATCTCAATTTGGTCCTCATATTTGTTAATTTGATTTGATTTGAGTCCCAATTTTTTTTTTAAATTTTTAATTTTATACGCTCCAATTTAGACCAAATTTAATTTTTATATAAATGTAATGATGATACTTTTATTACAAGTGATAATTCTATTACATATTTTTAACAATATTTAATTTATTTAAATTTATATTTTACATTAAACTTTATTTATATTTTATTTTAAAATTATAAATATATAGATTAATAAATTTATATTCGAAATATTTGTATAACATTCTATATCAACAATATTTTAGAGTTGGCTAAAAAATAACAATTTTATAAATTCAAATGTAAAATTTTAAAACAATTCTATAACAAATTAAAATAAATATATTTAAAATTTTAATATTAAATACAATTAATATTATTAAAATATTTAATAAAAATATCAATTTTTATAAAAATAATCATAACATTATATAAAAGTAAAATTTGTTCTAAATTTGGAGCGCCTAAAACTGAAAATTTTTAAAAAATTTGGGACTCAAATCAAATCAAATTAACAAATATGAGGACCAAATTGAGATTTATACAATAATTTTACACGTGTCACCATATTAGATTGACACGTGGCACATTACAAGCATGATACATGGCATAAATATTTAAAAAAAATTAAAAAATTAAAAAAAAATTAAAAATTTTTAAAAAAATTAAAAATTCAAAAAATTCAAAAAAATGAGGAGCTGACACGTGGTACCTACTTAACAGTGTTAGTTCTATACTAACAGAAAGGACCTAATTGGTATTAATTTACAAAATTGAAGACCTAATTGAGACTAATAAAAATATGAGATCCAAATTGAGATTTTGGTACAAAAATGAGGACCAACGAAGTATTTTAATCTAGAAAAATCTATGATCAAGGGAGTAAATGATTTATTATGAATAGAGTGTTAATAGACATACACCACAAAAGTTACATACACTTGACAATAATTATATATTATTGTTTCACTTATATTATAGTTTTCCAAATACATATTTGGAAAATGTGAAATTCCATCAATCATACCCACTACCATCATTACTGGGCGATAGCCCAACTCTAATACAACAAATTTTAGAAAAAGAAACCATAAATCAAAATGAAATTAAAAAAGGTAAGAACAACTAACTCTTCCATGGAAACCCCAATTTGGTGCTTCATTGAAGATATTTGGTCCTACATAAGCTTTACCATTGTGGCAACTATAAATCTTCCATGGTGATGGAGCAATAACATCGGAGGTGATTGCTTCATTGTATATGCATGACTAAAAGAAGAAGACCCTGATTAAATTAGAGCATAATGCAAAACTAATTATTGTTAACTAATTATCGTTTATGTTTGTTAACAGAGGTGATTAAATTAGAGCATAATCTAGAGCTAATTTAATCAGGGTCTTCTACTCTACTAAAAATTCCATTTAATAGATTGTTTCCAATTTTTCTTTTTTTAAGCCCCTATTCTATTTGAACAAAAATTTAGGTATGCATACATAACAGTAAAAAAAATGGAAGAAAGAAAGGAACGAATACTTTCTGTACATGCGATATTTGTTGTTTCAAACCATAATCTTGTTTAGTAAAGAAAAATAAAAAAGCAAACTTCTAACAAGAATGAAAACATATTCAAAGTGTCTCAACTTTGAAATTGTAGAACTTGTTGATTGTAATAAAGAAAAATAAAAAAAATCTAACAAAGAATCTAAATATGTAGGTTTTCTATTGATTTATTTTATATTATCTCTATTAAGTTTTCAAAATATAATGATGCTGATATGTTACAAAATTTTTTAATATATTTTAAAATAACAAAATTAATATATAAGTGTAATTTAAAGAAACAATAGAATAACAACACAAAAAATCAAGGAGAGAATCAAACTATGTATAATATGCAAGTCCACTAACTTCTACAAGAGCTCTATTATTCTTGTTTGGTAGACAAAGTGAAAAAGTTTTCGACTAATACTGTATAGTTCTTAAACTCATAAATCAAATACCCTTATCAATACAAATGTTGTGTACATGATTATACCCTTAACAGATTACAAAAATTCATTCTCATATAAATAAAAAGTAATTGGTGCACCTAAAGGTGTCAATTTGGTCCAGCCTACAGGGCTTGACCCTAGCCAATGTGACTAGAATAAAAAAAGCCTACATTAAAAAAAAAAAAACCCTTATCAAATAAGTTCACAGGGCAAAAAATTCTACAAAAGTTGTATTGGTCCTGTTCGGGTCGTTCGACTTGATTTTCTACTCTGGCTCAAAGTAATATTTTTAGGGGTCTAACACACCTTAACCCTGACCCTAACCCACTAGAGAGGGAGTTTTGAAAACTGAGACCTTTGTTTGGCCCCCTCATTTGGGACCCTCCTAAAAGGAGACTTAATGAAGAGTAGATCAGAGTTAACCCATGGATTAGGGGCCAAATTGACACCTCTCGATGTACCTCAATGATAAATACTTTTTTTCTTGGAAGAAACATGAAAATTCATTTCTAGATTTAAATTCTCCTAAAAAAAGTAATATCAATCTATAAGAAAAATCTTAAATAATAACCAAATTTAATAATAAAAACTAATTAGTCATTATAGTGACTAATTTAGATATTAATTTATAAACTAAAAACTATTGATAATTAAACTAATTTTAAAAAATTATAATTAATCTAAATTGATAATTAAACTAGTTTCTATTATTAATTAGTCTCTAAATTGGTTTCTATTATCACATATTTTTTATATTTTTCTTTCTTTATGCATAACGCAAACATATTGTTTCTACTCATTTATGATATGTTCTCTTCAATTTTGAAAAAAAAAGAAAGAAAAATAAATACTCATTTTTCCAGTTGTTTTGTCCGATTTCTAAAGAAAAAAAAAATCCTCTCTTATTTCACTTAATAATAAAATATTAATTTTACAGTATAACATTTCTTACACGTATGTTTTTATTGTTTCTCGTGCAATATTTTTTATCAGCCAAGAATAATTCAATGATAAGAATGTGAACATTTACCTTGATTCTTTTTCAAGATCTTACGCTATAATTAATTTAAATGTCTTTGTATAATATTAAAAACTTTTAATTGTCATTAAACTTCTATTATATAATAGAATGAAAATTAAAAAAAAAAAAAACCTCATTTTCAACGTCTAACTTTAGTATGAGGTTTAATATAATATCTCTGACCTTAGTTTGGGCTTTGTATAATATTTAGACATGGAAAAGGCTAGATATGTAAATCCATATTCTCTTTTCTTGTAAATATCTACTAGTTTTACTACACTCAACAACGATAGTGCTAGAGAAATTAGGGTTTAGTTTTTATTATCATTCATATCTTCAAGATTTATTGGCTTCACTCTACTAAAATGGATACAACATTCATAACCTTACTAGTACAATTTTTTAACACAATATTTAAACTTGTATGAACGTTATATATATATATATATATATATATATATATATATATATATATATATATAATATATAACATCTTGACTTAAAAACTAAAAACAATTTCCACATTGTCAATGAAGACTCTCACACATCTCAACATCAAAAAGAAGATAATTAAGTTAGGTGTTTAAACAATTTTTTTTATGTAACTATCTCTTTTACTTTTTTTTTTATAGTGTAAGGCCCGTTAAGATTATTCTTTATCTTCCTACTCTAAACTAAAGGGCTGCCCTTGTAAGTGGGCCTAAGGGCTGGCCCAGTAGATAAAATCATTCTTAGTTGCCTAAGTCACATTTTCCATTAATTTCAGAGAACCTAAAACTGCAGCCGTCAACCCCTTCGCTAGGATTTGCTTCCACTGTTACATTGAGCTAAGAGAACTTGTGCTCCATGTAAGTATCTCTTTTAGCCGTGCCGGTTCCCTTTTACCATCTTTTCGTAATTTCGCTTAAAAGCCTCTGTTAACTTCATTTTCTGGTTTTGTCCCACCCCTATTTCAGCCCATAGTTCATCCTTAGAGCTGCTGCGCTCGTGGTCGTGCCGTCGGGGTCTTAGCTAAACTTTTTCCAGGTACGGGGAAGTTAGAGTCTGAGTCCTGATTATTTTATGGCTGAGTTAGAGTTTGTTAGATGTTGTATGCACTATATGATTGTGTTGAATGCGTGAACTGCCATGTACTGTCTTTTGGGTGCGAGCATGTGATTGTTGCAGGAGGAGCAGTGGCAGGATCTGTTAATCTCGCCCAGGCGAGAGTAACTCGCCTAGGCGAGACTTGCAAAAGTAAACTAAGGGTTCGTGAAACCTCGCCCAGGCGGAGGACTCTGGTTTTGAGCGAGGCCTAGTCTCGCTCAAGCGAGAGCCACTCGCCTAAGCGAGGAGGAGTGAAGGCCTGGAATGCTGTTGTGGTCTAGCCCAGGCGAGGGACGTCACTGTTGGGCGAGAGGTTGTCTCGCCCAGACGAGTCAGGACTCGCCTAAGCGAGCCTGCGAGAAAGTCCCAACACTAGTCGCGATCTCGCCTAAGCGAGAGTACCCCTCTCGCCTGAGCGAGGGCTCTTGACTTGAGCGAGATGTGCTGCGAGTTGGGGGACTTTGCTAAATTGTAAATTGTATTGTTGGTTTATGATGTGTTTGTGTGATGTATGAAATCTGTGAAATGAAAGGCATGGTATGTTCTGTATTATAAATTGGATAGATGTGATTGAAGAATCTTGGCATGTGAAATCAATGAATGGGTTGGAATTAAAGGGGCATGATATTGTTATGAGATGAGACCCTATACTCATAGGGTGGAAATGACCAATGGTATGGATTCAACATGGGATTCGAATGAGGATTCATTTTCAGGGGTTGGTACGAAATTGTAAGCATGATTAATGTTCTCTCATTGTCGATGTATGATTTTTAGTCCGTGTCAGTGTATAATTCCTTGGAGTCTCTAGGTGAGACCTCCGGGGTTGCGCTTCAGTGGTCGGGAAGTAATTCCATGACCCCTGTTAGTGGGTGTTCATGGTGGTGCCCAATTTGTATGGTCTAGTAAGGATTCAAGGTAAGATTGCATCCTGACACTCTAAAGAGTCAGTTAGTCTCACTTAGAGCGGACTGACTCCTGTGGTGAGAGTAGCAGGAGGCCCAAAATTCATTAAGGGCTAACCTTGTGGTGAGTGATTGATTCATTGTAACACTTGTGACACATAGCTCGGGGGTGAGTAGAGGTATCCACCACAAATGCAAGCATCCGCTGAATCCGACCAGACTATACATATCCGAATGAGTCGAGTCAGGGTCTAGTGTATTGTTTGTGAAGTCAGAACATGTTTGGGTGATATATATAAAATGTTGGATTGTGCATTGATGTGTGGCTACTTGATGAACTGTTTTACTATAGCTTACCCTGTTTGTTGTCTGGTTATCTTGTATGTGGTTCTTCTTCTTGCGATGATGATCGATTAAATTGATGGGAGCATATGGGCGAGGTCCTCGTGGTCAACAAGGGAATGGTGACTCCGCTGCTTAGCCATCTGGGCTGGATTTTCCTTTTGTTTTAAGCTTTCTTTTGGGGGCCACGGCCCATGTATTTGGCTACCCACTAAACTTCTATTTCTGTTTGGTTTCCCGTATTTGCTTAGTTAACGTCTTGGTATGCCTTATTTCATCGTGAGACGTTTTGTGGAAAACAGATAAAACTGCGCTGCTATGCTATTATGTTGTGACATTTCTTTTAATTTCTGTTATTAATTAAATGGGGTGTTACATATAGATTGTAACTATCTCCTTATAATTACTATTAGTAACATAATCTGCATAATCTGCATAATCTGCATTGAGGTTGGATTTCACAAATTGGAGTTTCCTATTAGATGTGGTCATAACTTTAAGAATTATATTGAATGGTAATCAAAAATAAAATATTTTTCTACAACGTCTTTGGTATGAATTCTGATAAAATTTCTAACCTTATATAGTTTATATGTCGTCTAGATATGAAATTCACACTCAATTGTATCACAAGGTTTTCAATGCTTTAAAAGTGTCCAAACATCAAATATGAAAATAGGCTAGTTCTTTAAATAATTTATTTTAAAAAAATACGCATATTATTCTTCCACTTTATTAGTGGAAAGTAAAAAATATATTTCAACATCAAATAGAAAAATAAATTAGGCGTTTAAACAATTTCTTTTTCATATAACTATCTATTACAATTACTGTTAATAACATAATAGGACTTAATTACAGATATTTTAGTTTCTTGTTGTTATAAATAAACGTAAACACTTAATGAATTTTGTTAACAAAATAATATAAAACAACGATGCATATATTGATTATTGTAACGTTATTTGATGTTTCAATGCTGCATTAAAAAAATATATAACTCTCGATTTAACCAAAACAAAACAAAAAATAGCAGACTTTTCTTTGCAATACATAGATATTGTGAAGTGATGGTCCAGAAGCAATTAAAATATTCATTTTCTACATTGTTTACAACTTTCCTCAAATAGTGTATATAAACAAATACCAAAGAACAAATCTCTTACTAGATCTCTTATTCATATCTAAATTCAAGTTTGTGTGGTTATACTGAGAATGGAAATTAACATCACATCAAGAGAAACCATTAAACCATCAGTGCCAACTTCTGCAGAATGCAAAACCCTAAAATTATGCTTGTTTGATGTGTTTCAACTCAACACCTATTTTCCATTGATCCTTTTTTACAGCAAAACTAACAACCTTAAAGAATTCTCAGATGTCTCAACTCAGTTGAAGAAATCACTCTCTGAGGCACTAACAATTTTCTACCCTCTTGCAGGTAGAAGATGTGATTACTTTTCCATTGATTGCAACGATGCAGGTGCAATTTTCATGGAAGCTTCAGTGAACACCACCATGAAAGTGTTCTTAAAACCACCAAATCTAGAACTGCTAAACCAGTTACTTCCATGTGAGGCTAACAAGTGCCACCCTCACGAAGAAGTGTTGCCCCAGTTACTTGTTCAAGTAAACAAATTCCAATGTGGAGGAATAGCCATCGGGTTGTGCAACCTCCACATTCTCTTGGATGCATATTCTTGCAGTGTCTTCTTGAAAACCTGGTTTGCCATTTGCAAAGGGTCAAAGGAAGAAATCTCATGGCCAGATTTCTCTTCTGCTGCTTCTTCCTTCCCTCCAAGAAACACCACTGGTGTACGTGCTGGAATGTTGAATATAAACAAGGACTCGAACATAGAAGAAAACTGCACCACAAGAAGATTCTTGTTTGATGACAAAGCCATCAATGAGCTAAAATCCATGTCAACATGTGATGAAACAAAACCAACACGGTACGAGGTAGTATCTTCATTCATAAGCAAACATATGATTGTAGCAATGAAAGAGGACAAAACAAGACCAATGGTTGCATTGCATGTTGTGAACATGAGAAAAAGGATGGGGGAGCCTTTCTCAAGAGGTGCTGTTGGAAATTTGTTGTGGCCTGCATTGGTTGTTCTTGAGGGTGTGAACAAGAACACTGAGATCATAGATTTGGTTGAAATTCTAAAAGAAGGACTTGGAAAACTAACTAAGGATTTGTTTCTGAAACTGCAGAATGATCCTGGTTTTTTATGGAGTGATGAGTGTGCAGAACTAATGCTTGAAGGTATAGCAGCAAATAAACCAATCTCATTAGTGTTCACAAGTTGGGGTAATATGGGATTCAATGAAGTGGATTTTGGTTGTGGAAAACCTTTGTGGCTAGCTCAAAGAGGAGGTACTAAAGAAAGTATCCCAAACACAGTGATATTGATGGAAACAAGAGAGGGAATAGAGGCATGGATCACAATGCCAGAGAAACATATAAGTATTTTGGAACATGATGTGGACTTCCTTCTATTTGCATTGCTTAATCCTAGTATTTTAATCTAAATGTTAAACCAATGAAGGTAATTAAAATGTAACGAGAGTTCCTTTTGTTTTATTTTTTCTTAACATCAATGCGGAAATAAATTAAAGTGTTTTATCTTGGCATTAGGAAGAAAGAAATGGTGTAATTAGAGTTGCTGAGAAGATTGATTTTTTATTTTTTTTTAATTATGTTTTCAATCCTTTAAATTTTTGTTTATCAAATTTTAAAACAATTCAATTAAGGTTTTATCGTTAAATTTTACAGTAAACAGTATGACGTGACAGTTACCGTCATTATGTTTAAATGTTATTACATAATATATTATTACAAGATATTTTAATTACGAGAATATCTTTTAGGAGTTTACTGTATTTAACAAAAAATATTCCTAAAATAAATAAAAATTATAAAATTAACAAAAAATAAAATTAAAAGATAAAAAGTATATAAAATTATAAAATATAAAATTAAATAATAATTAAATCATTAAATAAAAAATAAAAAACATAATTTTATAATTATGTAATTTTGCTGTTAATAATTTCATATTCCATGTATGATAATTAAGAAAAGAAGATACTAGTAAAATTATTGCATTATGTAAGGTTTTCCTTTTCAGTCTCAATGTTTAAGGGCTGTCCCAAACACCTAATGGGCCTAAGGGCTGGTCCATAGGGTGTCCAAGGCCCTAAAGCAACCTAACCCTTCCATTCTGAATTCATTTGTAAAGATCAGTGCCCTTACTCCTCTCCATTTCTCCTCACAGAGCTTTGCTAGGGTTTAATCCCAATCTCGATCCAATGAGCTCAGTTTCGTCTTCTAGCTTCGTGTAAGTATTCTACAACTTATACCTCGCTTTTCCGTTCGTATGTTCATATTTCTAGTTAGGGTTCTGTCGTAGGCTTATGTTAAAAGTCGCTCCGCTATTCTTTTCCAGCTCGTTAATCTATCCCTGGAGCTATTGTGTTCCGCTATTGGAGTCGAACTCTTCTTCTAGCCCTTTCCAGGTAAGGGGAAGTTAGGGTTTACTGTTTTATTGCGTTTTCCCACCTGCTTTGGTTTTATTTCGTGAGTTTGATGTTTGGTTGCCATTAAAATTGTTTGGGAGCTGTTAAAAACATGGTTTGGTCTGATTGGATGCATGTGTCTGCGTGAATAGTGACGGGTTCTGGTTTTCTCGCCCAAGCGAGTGTGTCTCACCTAGGCGAGATTAGCAGCAACTCACCCAGGCTGCTTGCGCGAGCTGTCGCTCAGGCGACGAGCTCTTGTTTTGAGCGAGAGCACATCTCGCTCAAGCGAGGAGGTCTCGCCTAAGCGAGAGGGCGCGATAGTGCCACTGTTCTTGATTCGAGCCCTCGCCTAGGCAAAGGGAGCTCGCCTGAGCGAGGGAAACCTCTCGCTTGACCAAGGCCCTTCTGCCTGAGCGAGGGGCTGGGCAAGGGGTGTGTTTACTCTTTGGTTTCTTTGTTTTTGGATATTGATCATATGTTTGGACTGATTATGCCTTTTAAAGTATGAATTGAGTGACCTTGGGTGAATATGATGAATTATGGTTTGTGGCTTATGATTTTAACATGAGTTGAGTATGATGTATGTATGGAATGATTCATGGGCTAAAGATGGTGAATTGTGGCATGGTTTTGGAATGGAAATTTATTGGAGGCTAGTTATAAATGTTGGCATGAGGTTCATATGAATGGCTAGTACATATTGGATGGTTAAACATGAATTGTATGTGGTTAGGACGTAATTCCTTGAAATCTCCAGGTGAGATTTCAGGGTGGTGCCTCAGTTGGTCGGGACGTAATTCCATGACCCCTGTTAGTGGGAGTTCATGGTGATACCCCATCTATACAATTTAGTAAGGATTCAAGGTAAGGTTGCATCCTAACACTCTAAAAAGTTAGTTAGTCTCACATAGAGCGGACTAACTCTTATGGTGAGAGTAGTAGGAGGCCTGAAACTCATTAAGGGCTAACCTTGTGCGTGGGGGATTGAGACATTGTAACACTTAGCTCGGGGGTGAGCAGAGAAATCCACCACAGGTGCAAGCATTTGCTGAATCTGACTAAATTATACGTATCCGGATGAGTCGTGTCTAAGTTGTAGTGTATTTTCTGAAAGGTCATAACATGTTTGGTTGACATATACTGCCTAGACTGTGAAATAACATGTAATTGTATGATAAATTGTTTTATACTCTAGCTTACCCTTTTGCTTGTTTGGTTGCTTGGTATGTGGTTCTTCTCCTTTTGCGATGATCATCATTTTATTGATTTGAGTAGATGCGAGAGGTACTCGAGGTCAACAGGGAAGGGATGATTTCGCTGCATAGTCTACTTGAACCGGACTTCTTTTTATTTGGGTTTTTTCCCAGGGTTATGGCCCTTGTACTGTTTTGTCCTTTAGCACATTATCATCTGTTGTTAAATTCTTGAACTTATTTTTGTATTGACATCTTGGTGTGCCTTTTTTCCTTCCGAGTATTTTGGATAATTATGTGGAGTGACGCTATACTCCGGATCTTCGCCTCTTATAGTATCTGTGTGAAATGTTATTTAATTAAAGTATTTATTTAAATGGGATATTTATTTAAATGGGGTGTTACACATTACCCATTTCCTTTTGTTGACATGTATTCACATTTTCATATTATCTACTTTTTTAAAATGAAAAAACTAAATTTTATTAATTTTTTATTTTTTTATTTACTTCTCTTTGCTCTCCATAATAACTACTTTCTTTATATAGCACAAATACTCTCTTATTTTCTAGATTACATAAAAAACATTAATTTAAATAATTAATAATTATTTTATTATATGAAAATTACATATCCAAAAAACTATAAAAATATAGTAAAATATTTTGTTCATAAAAGTTATATTTATGAGATTTTTACAGTAAAAAGTATGACGTGACAGTTATCGTCATTATGTTTCAATCTTATCACATAATATATTATTACAAGATATTTTAATTAAGAGAATATCTTTTATAAATTTATTATATTTAATAAAAAATATTCCTAAAACAAATAAAAATTATAAAATTAATAAAAAATAAAATTAAAAGATAAAAAGTATATAAAATTAGATAATAATTAAATAATTAAATAAAAAATAAAAAAATAAAAAACATAATTTTATAATTATAATTTCACAATTTTTAAATATTGTAATTATGTAATTTTACCGTTAATAACTTCATATTCCATGTATGATAATTAAGAAAAGAAGATACTAGAAAATTTATTGCATTACCCATTTCCTTTTGTTGATATATATTCACAATTATAATTATGTGATCATTTTCATATTATCTACCTTTTTAAAATGAAAAAACTAAATTATATTTATTTTTTATTTTTTATTTACTTCTCTTTTCTCTCCATAATAAATACTTTCTTTATATAACACAAACACTCTGTTATTTTCTAGATTACATAAAAAAATTTAATTTAAATAATTAATAATTATTTTATTATATGAAAATTACATATCCAAAAAACTATAAAAATATAGTAAAATATTTTGTTCATAAAAGTTATATTAATGAGATTTTCTTCATATAAATATAATTATATTTTGTTCATAAATATGATTTTATCTTTATATGATTTTTAAATATATGTTGTAAAATATATTTTATAAATAAATTTATTACACTTTAATATTAATTATAAGTTTTTTATTACTGTTTTATATTTTCATATATAGTTATGAACATTCTCTTCATAAAAATTATAGTTGTAATTATATTTTTTTATCTGTAGATTATTTTTAAATATATGTTGTAAAATGTATGTTATAAACTAATTTATTTCTGTTTAATATTTTAATTATAAGTGTTCGTTTATTATTATTTTATATTTTAATATATTTTAATTAATTTGTAGTTTTATTAAATTATGATTAATTTTGATATAGTTTAATTTATATTTTTTTAATTTCAATAATTAAAAAATATTTCACAATATTTTTAAACTTTTTGTTAAAAACCTTGTATGTTATGATTAGTTTTAGTTTTATTTTATCTATTATTATTTATTTCAATATTGAAAACATATATTATTTCTTTGATATTTTTTAATATCAAATAAAATATGTTTTTTTATATAGTTTAATTTTTACAAAATTTTATTTACGTGAAACCATATAAAATGACATTTTAGAAGTGATAGTAGTTTAAAAATAGTAAGACTTTCATTATTTTTAAAACACACAATCTCTAAAAACCATTTTTCTAGAGTTCTTTGACTTCTCTCTAAGGGTTCTCCTCCACTGTTCGCTTGATTGAAAATCTGAGACCATAGAAGTGATTCTCGCGACGAGTTCTTCAATTTGGACCGATCAGTTTCTCCGTTTGCATAAGTTAAGTTTAAGTTATTTTCTCTTGGTATTTTTGTTACATGTGAGGCTTTTCTGCTTGCATGTGTTCTTTTGATCTTCTATATGAGTTTCTGTTGATCAGTGATTGTAACGGTAGGTCTTGATCGTTCTTGTGTTGTTCCTAGGTATAAATAGAGAATCTTGTGGAGCAAAAGGTGTTTCGGTGTTCCTTGTGTAAGACCTGGGAAAATTAAATAGTTATTTAATTAATTATTTAAATAGGACGGGTAATGAGAACATTTAAAGTAATAAATGTGAGGAGTTATAACGTGGAAAAGTGCTAGCTCATGTGGTTGAGAGTACTTTGTTGTGTGTGAGGACTTGGGTTCAAGTCCTATGTGTGTCACTTGGATGTTATTTAAATTATGCATTTTTATGTATTTATATATTGAATGCGTGGTGTGATGATAAATTCCTAGAATTGTAGGAGTTATCATGAAATATGGATTGGTTGAATGGTTTGGCCTTGGTTAGGTATATACATAAGTGTAGGTGAACTCCAATGGAAAGGGTAAATGATAGTGATGGGTTATAGGGAAACCAAATCCAGTTGTATAGATGAGGGCACGCAGGTTCGTGTGAGCATCATGTTCCCGAGTCCAAGGCTAACCAGTTGTGTGTTTTGAAGGCTATAAAGCCTTAGGGTTAAGGTCTTGGCCAAGAAATAAGTAGAATTGATAAGTTGGGTATATGAGGTTATCTTGATGCTGAGGATGTCCAGGCGACGGAGTGAGGGCCAGCAGTGGGATTAGAGCTAGGATTTTACTCATGTGTATTTTATGTTTTAAATACAAGACTTGGGAACTTATAACATTATATGGATTTAGTTGTGAATTTTGGCGCGCTAGTTTAATGAATTTAAATTTTTCCCGCGTTGGGATTTTTATCGAGATGACTATTAATATAATTATTTCTTTTATTATTTATTTTAAGTAATATTCCCTAGGGATGTTACACCTTGAATCTGTTGAGTTGTTTGAGATGCTTTGTCAAGTAAGGGAAGCTAGTTTGTATTACATGTATGACTGAGTTTGATAGAGATTGATATTGGCATGTTTGTGATTGATTGAGTTTGGTAATTATCATTAATTGTATGAGTGATTTTGGTATGTAAACTATTTGATGAATCTAGTATGATTGGTTGATTGATTATGAAGGAATTTAGAAAAAAAAAATTGTAAGATTTGAGTCATTGATCAAATTGGTATCAACTCCTATGATTCAAAGATTGGTTTAGACCAATACCTAAAGGAGAAATACCAATTTGAGCTATGAAACGGGTCTGGATTTTCCAAAACCTTAAATTGAGATTGTTGATATTTGATAATGTTGAGCCTCACCATGGCAACGTTGAGCGCTAGTTTTTACGAATTGGTCAGCGTTGGGCACCACTTTCTAACGCTAGTGCCACCTAGTTTTCAACACTGTATCCTCTTGGTAAAATGAAGATTTTCACTTTGTTATCCGTTGGATTGAGATGAAATTTGGACAACTGATCCTAGACGCGCGAGTCTTCATTTTGATCGGTGGGATCTTTTGTTTTAAAGTCTATAGTTAGAGAAATGATTATCACCATTTTGATGTATTTTATGTATGACACCATTTGCCCTGTTTGATTGGTTTTGTTGTGTTGGTTACTTTGAATGTTTTGTGTATGCTTGAACTAGATTCTATAGTCCTTATTGCTATACATTGAATTGAGATTGTAATTGAATGTGATGAATTAAGTTTATAGGAAAATATGACAAATGAAGATATTATTGATTGTTTGGTATTGGGAATTTGATGTTGAATCATGTTTATTGTCGTAACCTAAATCACGACGGGACAGTGAAGTAAAAAGAAATTTGTTTTGAAATAGAGATTTGGAGCGCACCATAGTTCATTATGAAAAACTATGGAAAACCATAAAGATAAAACATAGTTTGTGAAAACTAGATTTTGGTTCGGGAGTTGGTTATGCGTATGGAAGGGTATTAGAACCCTACAACGTCCTTCCAATGGTGGTACCTTTCATTAAATGTACAAAATGATGTGTTTATTATAAATACTTATTTTTCCAATAAATAAGAAAATATTGAAATAAAAGTATTTTTTTAGTTGAAAGGACCCCACAAGGATTAACCTTAGTCCTACTATTCTTATTAAAAATGAGAAATCACGGCTATGTAGTTCTTTGAAAAAACTATTTGAAAATGATTTGGAAAATCTTTTGATTTTTGGTAAGTGAACCTGACAAGGACTTGTCCGTTTTTACGTATCTCCATTCACAATGGAGAATCAAGGATCACGTAGTTTTTGGTAGAATTGATTGGAATATTTAATTTTTGAAAGTTACCTTTCGACATTTTTTTAAAACGAGTGTCATGCTACACGTGCAGCCAAGTTGACACAAAAAACATTTTTTTATATTTTGTATTTTTGAAAAGGGGTGTCATGCAAAGCAAGTGGTCGAGTAAACACAAAAACCATTTTTCATAATTTTTGTATTAAAAAAAAAGAGTGTTGTATGACATGAGCGGTCGAGTAGCACTAAAAGAGAAATAAAAAAAATAATTTTTAATTTTATTTGTTCTTATTTTTATCATTTTTAAAAGTTTTTACATTTTTGTTTTAATTTAAATATTTTTAGAAAATGTTGTGATTGAAATGTGAGATTTAGTGGTGAAAAAATAAAATGCATCCTAGTCCAAAAAGAAATCACATGAGTGAGGTGTGTGCTTAGTAAAATTGAAAGAATATAAAATAGAATTCTAAATGTAAGCTGTGTGAGATTATTACAATGGAGAGTGTATAAACAAGTAAACAACCCAAAATCACCACCATTCTCCCTCGCGTGAAGGTTTCACCATTTCTCCTTCATTAGTCACGGTGGTGCGTAGTTTTTCTCCAAACACCACCATCACACCACCGTCAGCGGCAATGAGAGCTACCACAGGACCCACCGTGCCGATGTCAATGCTACCAGAGCCCCACTTTTGTTTTTCCTCTATTTAAACATTTATTGGTTTGCCATTTTTATTGTTTATGTAAAACAAAGAAGTCTTGTGTTGATGTTTCAATTCAATTATTTTTGGTTGGAATCCTTATTGTAATTAATCATGTAATAGCAACGAAACAAATATAAAGCATCATAGAAAATTTGGAAATTATGAACTTGGTTGTGTTTTAAAGTGTTCCTATTTCCACTCTCAATATCTTTGCTCTTCGTCTTTTGAATATCCCTATTATTTGCATTTTGGTTTGGTTCTTGGAGTATGATTCTAAATTGAATTGAATTCTGGTATTGGAGATGAGTAATTGTCACTAACGTGAAGTTGAGTTATGGTGGATGAAGATGTAATTGTGTTCTGTGAATGAATTGTATAGATGGAGGATCTGTATCTCTTTGGTTGTGAACATTCAGTTTCGTGGGTGGAAGGGATTCAATAAAATGAAAGGAAAATTGTGAGGGTGGTGATGAGCGACTTATTGGCTTTGGTTGTGACCAAGATGATGATAGTGTCCAATATGTGAATTTTGAAGTGGAAGTTGAAATTGGGAAGAAAACCATTTCCTCGAACCCTGCCAAACTATTTATTTTTTATTTTTGAATTTAATTAACAAAAAAATGAAAAAAAATTAATAATATTAATTTTAATTTAAAAAAAATCCTTATTTTACAAAACTTTTAAAAACATAAATTAAAGAAATATTTTTAATCAATTTCATTATTTTTTAAGACAATTTATTTTTATCCTTCTTATTTAACACTTATTTTTAGACATTTTTTTAAAACAATTTTTATTTTTTCGGTCAAAATTGGGTGTTGACATTTATTAAAGAATGTATGTGTTTAGCGTAATTCCATGGATCTCATGAGTAGATTCCATGGTGACGTGTTTGGCTTAATTCCATGGGTCTTATGAGTAGATTCCATGGTAACGTGTTTGACGTAATTTCATAGGTCTCATGAGTAAATTCCATGGGTCTCATGAGTACATTAGATTCTATGGTGGCGTTACTTTAGTCTTTTATAGCTTTCTCTTGTAAATTATATGTTTTTATGTAAGATACTCCTTTTGTAAATTAGCTTACCTTTGCACTTGTTGGTTATTTGTCTTTTCCTTTTGCGATGATCACCTATTCGGTGGGAGTAGATGAAGTTGCAGGTGTAGAGACACCTCTAGTGGATGAGGAGCTATCAGTTAGAGTAGTGAAATGTCTCGAGGAGTTTTAGTAAGCGGTTAATTTTGTATATTCATTCTCCTTGTTGTTTTAGTTTGAGTGTACAAATGATATATTTTTATAGTCTTATCTTTTGTAAATTATATGTTTTTATGTAAGATAATCCTTTTGTAAATTAGCTTACCTTTGCACTTGTTGGTTGTTGTGTTTTGTCTTTTCCTTTTGTGATGATCACCTATTCGGTGGGAGTAGATGAAGTTGCAGGTGTAGAGACACCTCTAGTGGATGAGGAGCTATCAGTTAGAGTAATGAAATGTCTTGAGGAGTTTTAGTAAGCGGTTAATTTTGTATATTCATTCTCCTTGTTGTTTTAGTTTGAGTGTACAAATGATATATTTTTATAGTCTTATCTTTTGTAAGATTGTATTAATATACTTTATACATAGGATTACCTTGTTGAATATTATAACGAAGCATCCTATTTGATTAGTTTTAAATTGCTAAAATGGGATGTTACAATTTCAATAATTAATAAATATTTTAAAACTACCTATCCAAAAAGTTACTTTAAAAGAACTTAATAAAATAGTTTTATTTTAATTATTATTATTTATTTCAATATTAAAAGCACATGTTATTACTATTAGTGGCAGATCTTTAGCCAATATTTTAGGGTGTCAAAATTTTGGTTGAATTACCCTTTTGCTCCATTTTTTTTGTATAAAAATATCAAGTTGGTTTTCTAGTTTTTTTAGTCTCAATTTGATCTCGATTTTTCTAAAATTGATGCAATTTGATCCTTTTCGTTAAATTTCTTGAACTGGAACAAATATTTTTCACCAAAATTAACACTAGGATTATATCAATTACACCAATAAAGAAAATCAGCCTTATTCACAACTTCAATTTTGATGAAAAAATATTGATCCGATTCAAGAAATTTAATAGAAAAATGACCAAATTGCATCATTTTTTAAAAATCGGGACCAAATTGAGACTAAAAAAATTGGAAGACTAAGTTAATATTTTTATTTTTTTATGATAATAAAAAGTAACAAATTCTAATTATTATTATTATTATAATTATAAAATTAAATATAAATAATTATTATAATTTTATTATAATTAATTTTCATTTGTAATGATTAAGTTAAAAAAAATCAAATGAAAAAAAGTGATTAAATAAAACAAATGATACAATATTAATAAAATAAATTTTTTTATTAAAAAAATATTTAAAAGGTAAAATTGAAAAAAAAAATGTAAAAAAACTATTCCTTATATGTAAATATAAATGTATATTTTTTTCAAATATTAAATATATTAAATATATTTAAAATATTAAATTTTAAAAAATATATTTAAAATAATATATTAAATAATATAAATATGACAAAATTTGGGATTCGTGGCCCATTTGTCATAAGAAAAGATCCGCCATTGATTACTATAATATTTTTTAAGTTTAAATATGTTAATTTTTTTATATAGTTTAACTTATACAAAATTTAATTCCATTTATTAATAAATATTTCAAAACTACATATCCATATGTTACTTTAAAAGAAGTTCATAAAATAGTAGTTTAATTTAAGAAATTATTTTAAAAAAATTCACTTTTGTTTTTATTTATTATTTATTTCAATATTAAATACACATTTAATTACTATAATACTTTTAATATTATTTGTGATTATTTTTTATATAATTTAATTTATTAAAAACATATTTCGAGAGTTAATAATAATTAGTTTATTATGTGAAATAGTAGTTTAATTTTAAAAAATCATTTAAAAAGAAATAAATTTTATTGATATTTATTGGATAAAATCATTTAATTAAAAATTTATCACAATTTTTAAAAAATAAATAAAAATGCTAAAAAAACTAATTAAAATTTATTTTTTTTTATTTTATTTTTGGTACTAATATTGTCTATATGAATGACATTATTGGAACAACTCTGAAACATTTTGAAGGAAAACTTATTTCACGTGAGGGTTCTACAAGGTTTGAATTATTTGATCTTTGTATAATTTTTTTTTTTTAAAAAATGTTTTTAGTCCATGTACTGTATCAATAACTTCTTTTATGTTTTATTATATATATGTCTACTATAAAATTTATTGTATTTACATGTGTTTTATTTTATTTACATATAGTTAGTAAAAATTTTGGTTACAATAATATAATATACAGATGATAAAGGATAAATATTGTTTAGTAAATTTAATCCATTTGTTTAATGTAAAAGAAAATATAAGATGACAAATCATTTCATATATTAATTAAATTTTGGTTACAATAATATAATATACAGATGATAAAGGATAAATATTATTTAGTAAATTTAATCCATTTGTTTAATGTAAAAGAAAATATAAGATGACAAATCATTTCATATATTAATTAGATGAGTATAAAAATAAACATTAGATGACTTTATCCGTATATTGATTAGACGAGTTTAGCAATACACATTAGACGATTTTATATATACACTAATTAAATGAATATATAACAATACATATTATAGATAACTTCATAATTTTGTGTTGGGTATTGGGCTCCTTTCCTATGTGGAGAAAAGGCTCAAAACTTGTCTCACTTAACCTAGTGGAGAGGGGGCTATAAAATAAAGAGAGAGGCAAAACAATAGAGTAAGAACACACTGAAAGCCCTAACACATAGAGGGAGAGGTAGAGGAAAAATTTTGTTCACATTTTTCACAGAGCTGTCACAGTAGAATCGGTGCTGCGGATTCGTTCACCGTTGGATCGGGCTGCAATTTTTACAGCAAGTTCGGAACTCATTGCTCTTCATTCTGACCAGTCGGATCTTTGATACGAGGTCTGAGTTGGGAGATATTAATTTCGCACTGCAACAGTGATTTGTAGAGGTTTTCCTCTCTTGTTCTTCTCTATTTGAAAGCTTTGTTGCTTTGTTATTTGGTTGGGTGTTGGCACTAATTTGTGCTATTGATTGAGACTCTTTTGTACTCTTGTTGATCA
>Ga0214542_1000884_pt1 | contig 58152 bp, 27 predicted proteins | sample CNSS1metaG_FD_160096 | JGI IMG/M metagenome (GOLD analysis project Ga0214542, IMG submission 160096) | Root nodule microbial communities from cowpea collected in UCLA plant growth center, Los Angeles, California, USA - CNSS1 | ecosystem: Host-associated > Plants > Roots > Nodule | place: USA...
TTTTTTTATAAAAAATATTTAATTGATATATGGAACAATAAAAAAATGGGTATGGGTATGGGTATAAGAAAATACCCGTTACCCGGTGGGGATGGGGATGGGTCAAAAGTTGTATACCCGTTGGTTTGGGGATGGGGATAGGGATGAATTTTTATTATGGGGATGGGGATGGGATCATGATACCCGTACCCGCCCCGCCCCGTTGCCATCCCTAGATACAAGAGAGGATACAAGAGTGGCAATGTCTTTATCTCGAAATGATATGTTATCTATTCCTAAATGTTAAAACAACAACAAAATATAGGTAAACAAGTGAAATAAATAATTTTAAAATAACCAAGAAAATATACATTTTTATTTTTCAAATTTTGTGGAGTATATTTTCTTGTGCACCTTTTGTGATAGTGTACTTGTTTTGACTTTAGTATAGTTTTATAGGTTGAAAGATTATGTCTAGGAGCTCTAGTGTAAAAAACTCAAGTATGATATTTGTTTTTGGTCAACTTCCACCTTATTGATGTTCTATGGTATTTAATGAGATATTGTTATTAAGACATTTAAATTATTTGTAACAATATTATCAAAGAAGTATTTCCGTCAATAAATACAACAAATTTAAACTGAATAAAAAATATTTATGTAAGAAGAATAATCTTCATATATCATATTAAATAAGAGTGATAACGAAGAAAAAGAAAAGAGATTTAAAATACCATGACGTAAAATCTCCATACTTTTTTACTATAATTCCTTCACAAATAATACGTTTTACTGCTAAATTTCATAGTTTTAATTTTCTTTTGGTAGTTTTGGTAAACTCGACGAAAAAGAACGAATAACACAAATATTAATACTTTTTTTCCTAGAAGATCGTATAAATAAATCATTGATACAAAATACTAGTTTTGCTTAAACTGTAGCAATATGTAGCTCCTATCAGTGTATATGAAAAGGGGTACGTTGTGTAATTCAGTTCGGTGTAATTAGTAATTCTGTCTTCAGCGAAGAAGCCTGGTTTGATTTGTTAAGCCCATTGGTAAGGGTAGCGAATCCACATTAGAAGAAAGGCCATAATGCTATCCGAACCCATCGTCTTCATTTGTTCACCTTGTCCTGATTTGAGACGTGGCGGCACGTGATTGTTTCATTTTTTTATTTCTTATAAAAGAAAACAACACACGAGATGAGAGATACCGTCCAAGTGCTGATGGTTTGGATAAGATTGTTTTGATAAAAGAATTCGGTAGGTGCTCCTTGACAGGTCTTTCTTTTATTAGTAATAATAATAAAAATTAATATTTATAATTTCTGCATACTTACAATTTTATCATTTACCTATTCATTTATTGAGTTTTAGAAATTACATGTAGTATTTTTGGACTATAATAAAAATTTACTAAATTCATCCGGTTGTTATTAAAAACAAAACAAAAAGAAAAGTAAAACACACCCATTTTCTCTTAATAAAGAAAAGAGAAAGAAAATATATGCCATTTTAAAGAAAATGATAAAAAATCGGTCACCAGAGAAAGAAAATGATAAAAAAAAGGGAGAGAAAGGGTTTTCACCTCCGTCCCCACTCTACAGAACAATCCTGATCCATTACCACTTTCCTTTTCCATCAATACACTAAAAAAAAAAATCTAAAAACTCATTTCCTCCATTTCTTTCTAATCCATTCCGATGATTCCCAGCGCCGGAATTCCTAAAAAGCGGCAACGAACCGCCGCCCGCCGTTCCTCCTCCACTGTGGGCACCATCTCCTCCGTCTCAGACGTAACCCTAACCGAAATCTCCCAACAACACCACCGTCCCTCTTCCATGGCGGATGACCGTCCTTCGCCCATGACCGACGACCGTTCCTCTTCTTCCACAGATGAAGCTCTCCATTTCAACGACGCTGTCACTGCTGACGTCGTCCTCCGCCTCTTCATGGACTCTCCTTCTCCACTTCAGTCCTCCCCCACCGCCACAGCCACCGCCGATTCTGTTTCCAAGTCCGACTTCCACGTCTATCTCCACTCCGACATCCTCCGCCGCTCCAAATATTTCTCCGCTCTCCTGTCCGACCGGTGGATTGGCAACGTCCAAGCGTCGGATCACGCAACCTCAGGCGACGGCGACCGCGACCGCTTCCTCCTCAACCTCGGTGTTCCGCCCGCTACCGGCTCGATCCAGTCTCATCTCACCGTTCTGGAGCTTCTCTACACTAACGACTTCGCCGCGGTGGTGGATAGCGCTTCAATGGCGCTAGATCTGTTGCCGGTGGCGCTGGAGCTTCTGTTCGAGGAGTGTGTGCGTTGGTGCGTGGATTTTCTGGAGGCGGTGCCGTGGACGGAGGAGGAAGAGAAGCGAGTGGTGAGATTAATCCCGTTCCTGAGCGAGGAAGAGTCGAGGGAGCTCGTGGCTAGGGTTTCTCCGTCGAGAGAGGATTCTTGCGAGGCGATGCTGGAGGGTCTGGTTTCGTCGGCGATGAACAGTTACGGCAACACGGCGTTCGTGAAGGCATTTGTAGGGAAGATACTGAGGGATTTGTCGTCGAGGGAGACGGCGAAGAGAGTGTTGGAGAAGGCATTCGCTAGAAGCTTGAAGACGGTGAAGGAGTCGTTGGAGGATTATTCGAGTCCGGTGTTCAGAGGAGATCACAACGAGACGGAGGCCATTCAGAAGTTGAATCTGCATAAGGCTTCGACGAATGGGAAGCATCTTCTGTGGCTTGTGGAGAGGATGATTGAGCTTAGGGTTGCGGATGTCGCTGTGAGGGAATGGAGCGAGCAAGCGTTATTCACCGCTGATTTGCAAAGGGCGTTTCGTGATGATGCTTGGAGGAACATTGTGCCTGGCCTTCCTGCTGTTATTCTTAGATGTACCTGCAGGCTCGCCAATGCTGTCTCTGCTGGCACTATTCTCGCTTCTAGACAGGTAATGTTTAATGTTCACTTTCCTTTGTTCATTCATGAGTTTTTTATTCTTTGATTATGCTGTTTACTCAAACATACTCTAGCCTTTGGTGAATAATTGTTGGTATTGTTGTGTTTAGAATCCGATCCAAACATGTTGTTTGCAGAAATAAGGGCAATTCAACCTTATTCCTCAACTTTTGTTATTTTCAAATTGTTATGTTTTGCTGTTTATTTTTTGTTGAAACTTAAAGGTTTAGTTCATGAGTTGAGGAGAATGTGGAATTGGGGACATTGTGCTATGTTTGTATCTGGTATGTGGAATTCATTTACTGTGCTCCCTTCCAACATCATATTTGATTCTAAGTTCTGCATATCTGGGTAGAAAATGCTGGTTATAGAATTTATTTTTTATAATTGGAAAAAAGGTATTGTATTGAGGGCCCCCAAAATGTGCAGCTGCTTAGTTGCTATGAAGCATTCAGCACCTCTTGAGGGTTGAAGCATTTGATCATTTTACTTGGTAATTGCAATGCCATAGGGGTAAAAATAGATTGAATGGTAATAATAAGTTGTTCACTTTTGGCATGTTAGACTGACGTTTTAAATGTACCATGTTCAGCTCTAATTTTTATTATAAACATTTTGCTTGAGCAGGTAACTTAGCCAATTAATGCAAAATAGTCAAATATTCACTGTTTTATTCCTCTCTTTTTAATGCACTCTGGCACGTTTCACCTGAAGGCTTTAAAATTATCCGTGTATTTCTTTACGTATTTTGGGTGGTGTTTTTCATCAAAATTAGAGTTTTACCATGATCATTGATGTAAACCTTAAATTTGAGCCTTTATTGAAAGTACTCAAGAAACTGTAATCAAGTTTGTCCAAATTACGGAGCATCCTATGCCTTTGTTATATTAAATAGAAGATTTCACTTGCTATAATAATGATGTTTCCTTTCCATTTAAGATTGATTTTAATCACATTGCATATCTTCTCTACAGATATTATTGTTTAATTTGTCAATATTAGATGTTCTAATTCGATTTCTCCATATTGACGCTTACTTTTTCGGTATCTTCAGGTGAGAAGGAAGCTGGTGGAGGATTGGCTACCCGTTTTAGTTGTATGCAAAGATAATGTTTCGCCAATTTCACCGAGCAACAAATCGTTGTATCTGGAACTGGAAGAAACATTCTTACGTATCATCTCCACATTGCCCATGTCAGATGCTCAAGAATTGCTGCAGCGGTGCCTCAGCTTTTCAACCCGAAATGTTGAAGATTGTCCTCATTTGGTCACTGCATTCAACACCTGGTTCCGCCGTGCAGCCCGACCTCCCAAACCAGATTCTCTGTTTGATCAATGAGTTTTTGCTTCGCATGTTGTCAAATATTGTGTATAAATGTAAATACTATGTTCAGAAACATAACTTTAACATCAACATTGTACATATAAATCCAAAGTTAAACTGTTTTGTCTTCTAGGACAAACCACAGCCCCATTACATATACCATGTCCTGATGCTAGTCACTAATGGCTTTCTTGGAAAACATGAGTTTGGTTCAAGAGTCCATTGAAGATGTGCGTTTTATTCATGAAACTTATGACGTAAACTCAACCGGGACTAACGTGTAAGTTGTTGTTTGAAGCAGCATATTTAGCATGATTTCTAACAGTTTAAGACTACCTGAATAGTTTTTACTTGAAAAATGGTAGCAAGACGTCTACTAGACAATATCTTGTTAGAATTTGACAACTGTGTGAATTTAACTTTCTATTTAATTATGATTTTTCCATTTTAAATAAATTTTAAGTAATATAAGAGAACATGTATTAGAAAAGGGTATATTAGAGTATAAGTAACATTCCTCTTTTTACAGGGACCCCTTTATATTAGAGGTTAACGAAATTGGTAACTTAATTTCACGTTTGACAAAACAGAGGCTTTTACATAGGAGTTAAATTTTGTGTCATGAGATTAGATGTTTTAACAAGTTCAAAGGTTAATTCGAGAGTTTATCCATCAAAATTACCAGAAGTTGAATATCTCGTCACATCAAAATTTCAAGTATTTAATCATTTGAATTTAAGTAATAGAAATGATGTGCCAGATTAGTTTATTGGATTTGTCGTATTTCATTTATAAATTAATTAAAGATCGTTAATGAATTCAGTTTAGGGCACATTATATACTTTAAATTGATATTTTTTTTAGTTTAGTTGATATGATACTTTCAACTATAATGGTAAAAAGATTTAACATAAAAGATCTTAAAGATACTTCGACATAGAGAAAAAAATTAAGTAGATGTTATGTTAGTGACCCTTTTAATCGAGAATGATATCATCAACTTAGTAATCTCTATTAATCATTTATTAATTTATTGGACCATCCATTGTTATCTAATTCCACGCATAACATATATATGCCTTTATACGAAGGAGAGTGTGTTCAGTATGCCAAAATTTTTATAGTTGTATATAAAATTTTGAGATGTCAAATATATAAAATATATTAAAGTTTAAAAAAATTATATATTAATTTATATAAATCTAAATAAATTTTGGGAGGTCATGATTCTTTTTTGTTATTATTAAAGTTCGATATCGGATGTTTTAAAATTCAATAAAATCTATAAATAAGACCAATTTATAATATAAATATGAATACAAATTTTATTTTACAAATTAATTTGTAAGGTTGAGTCATACTTAAAATTTACTTAACAATTGTAGTAGAAACTCTAATTTAACTTATAAGAAAGTATGTCAAAAGAAAATGTTTAAGAGATGCATAATGATGATGATAATGCTGAAATTAGAGAGAGATTAGTATAAATAAACCAATCTTTAAAAAGTTAAAGTGGATTTAAAGTTTAATTTTTAAAAATTATAATAAAAAGGTCTAACTTAACTTAGGAAGAAATATGCCAAAAGGAAGTGTCTAAGAGATACGTAATGGTGATTATGAAATTAGAGAGATTTGTATAAATTAAAGTATAGAGGGCATCTTGAGGAACTTTGAATTAGTTTGGATCTTAAAGGTTTTTTTTTTTTTTTTCTATAAAAAAAGTAGATGTGAAGCTATTGCAGTGGAAGACTCAAAAGCTGCAGCATTAACCTCGTTATTGGATTGCAAGATTATTTTTTCTACCTATTTGGGAATTCCTATAAAGACAAGTCCTGAAAATCGGATTCAATTAAAGGAGTCCTATTATAAGGAAAGTTTGAAAAGAAATTAAGTCTTCGGAAATATAAGTAGTTATCCTTAACGGGTAGAGTTGTTTTATCAACTCTATCTTCACCTCTTTACTTATTTTGTTCCTATCAGTTTATAAGATTCCAAGTGGAATAGCTAAGAGGATTTAAAGCATTAAAACTAGATTCTAATCGGGAGACAGAGGAGAAGAGAGGAAGATGACATGCATGAGTTGGAAGGATATTTGTTGTCTAAGGAACTATGGGAATTGAGGGTGGAGGATATTAAAATATTGAACCATGCACTCAATATTCGTTCATCTAGAATAATAAGTTTCGAAGTTAAGACGAGTCAAAGAAATAAAATCTATTTGGATCTTAAAATTGAACTTGATACCAACTTAGAATAAAAAACCTTATACACTATGTTCATGTGTGAAGATTTATTATTAAAAGAAAATAAGAAAACATGAGTTGAGATAACAAACATGTTTATTTTCTAGTATCTGAGAGTGAGCGAAAGGAAGGAATTGCTAAGATTAATTAATTTTTTCATTTCTTCACATACAATGATTTGAGAGTAATTAATGGTAAAATACAATTATACTCTCAATTCATTTTTACTTTCACAACAATAATTAATATCCAAATTTCTAAACTGTGTATCAAAAATAAATTTAATATGTAAGTATATTGTATTTTATTATTTTTTATTAATTTATTTTCTAATTTATTCATTTAAATATCTTTTATAAAATAAATCTAACTCATCTAAATATAATTTTAGATTACTTTTAATTTCAGGATAATTTGATAATCTTTTCTTTTTAAATTAAATATAACTTTTAATTTATCACGTCAATTAATTCGTTTACATACTTTCATAAACTTTACCTTTAAATTCATTCATTTTCACTCTCATATTCCTTCAAAATAACAACACAAACTTTACCATTTAATCCATTTAAATCCATCATTTTTCCCCTACCAAATCAATCCTCACAAATAAACAAATCCGTGTTTCCTTAAAAAGATTTTGACTGTTAAGAAAGATTAAGAAACATCATTTGAATATGATAAAAGTGTTCACTTGTTGGTATTTAAAAATGAGAGAGAAAGAAAAGTATCGAGGGATTGTCTTGTTAGACAATAAGTTTGTTGAACCATTGTTATTTTCCTAAATATTTGCCGCTCTTCTATGTGCATAAAGATTTCTAATTTAAGTTATAAACATCAGAAATTAGGATTAATTATCATTAATAGTAGTAAATACTATGAATTATTTAAGGATATAAATAAAGAAGTGAAGGGAACAACTAGAAAAAGTCTTATTTTGTAATATATCTGATCATCCTATCTCTCTTTATATGAGCTGATTTGAGATGATTAATGATAAAATGTCATTATATTAAACTTATTTATGTTTTTCATTCATGTGCGTATATGTTTCTTATTTAATTTAAAATTACAATTACTTGTATTAAACTATATTCTTCTTGATTAATCTTTTTAGCTTTTGCAAGTATATTTTAACGTTCACGGTTAAGCCATTGGACCATTTGAAATGCAGGGAACGATGTTGTCAAATTCCAGATGCAGGTTTACATACACAGACAACAGCTGTGAAGTTTAGCATAAACCTTATGCAGTAATTTAACATATGTATTTGGAAAGGGATCATATGTTTATGTTACTGCATTCATGGTTTCTATTCCATTTGTAATAGGTCAATTTTGATACAACTTGAACTTTTTTTAATGAATGTCTTCAATTTGCTTCACACAAAATATCTACTTGTTTTCAAACGCAAGTTTTGAAACTCAGCAAAAAATTAGTTAACAATAGGAGATAAGGTTGAATGTTTGATCTGCATAGCCAATCAACATGCATGCCTACTGCTTGAAGATTGGTCACTATTATGCGTCAACCTCAAGCACCTACACAACCTCATAAATTGCAAGGTACACAATTAATTTGGACCAGAAAGAAGGAAGGTCAGAATAATTCCATGAACAAACTTTGCACTACCTGCTATATCATTATAAGATCAATTTATCATTACTTTGTGGAAGGAGGATTATTACTGTCATTAGGAAAATCAAAACTAAACTAATTCTCCCCTAAGTCAAATAATGTTATCACCACCTTCATAGATAGATACAATAATGGAAAACTTTACTTTATGTCATATAACTCGCACAAAATGGCACTAAAAAAATGAACTATTTTACATACAGCAACTCCAAAGAAAAAAAAACTCCACTCAGTTGGACAAGATATTTAGCCTCTTGCCTCTGGATCAAGAGGGATATGGACAAAAATAAGGTTAGGTGTCTTTGGATTAAGAGGGAGATGGACAAAAAGCAGAGAACTTTTAAGCTTAAAAATAAAACAGCAATTAGAACAACCGTCTTCTAAAGTGGCTAGTGGTGCCTTGGTAGGTTTTAACAAGCAGGCCAACTCCAATGCCAATGCCAAGACAAACACTGAGTCCAATACCAACACCAACCCTAACACCAGCATTGAACCATGAAAGCTCTCCATCTTCACCATCACCATATGTTGTTGTTCTTGAGTACAGGCTGCTATAATCTTCATCTTCGTATTTGTCGCAAAGGTAATCTGGAGCCTGCATGATTGGCATGTAAAAGTATTAAGAAAGATGGTTTTTGATTTGTGAAAAACAAAAATGGAACTTCTTCAAATTGCAATTGGTTTGGTTATCAAATTTCCATATATTCTCGGGAGAAAATTCAACACTTATTATGTAATGCTGATTAGGTAATAGCATTTGTTTCAGCGGGGACCAAACTTAAACGAAGAACTAGACATGAATTGTGTCCTTTTCTTGACAGCTAGCCATAAAAAAACAACACATAAGAGAACAAAATAGTTTTAGGAAGCAAAGTAATACGATGAAAGCAGATCAAAGGTTGTTTTCAGGTTCTGAAGTCCATCAGATACAAATGTTTATGTGTTAAACCATCCCACTTTCAAATGTTTATGTTTATATGCATGGACGAGTTAACATGGCTGATGAAATGACACAGAAAAGGATGAAAATATAAATAAATACAACTTACCTCAAAAACAAGTGCTGAAGAAGGATGCTTTCCATTTTCACTGGCCTCATGCTCTGGAATTACATCCAACATCCCCTTCTTTGCATGCTTTTTCTGAGAAAGCTGCAAGGATTTTGTTAAGATAATTGGAGTACCCAAGAAGGAGCCTGTGATGTAGACCTCAATTGATGGGAGAGTTGAGTCTGGTGATGGCAACTGTTTCCCCTTAAAGAAGCTGGTGCCTGGAACTATGTATGACTCACAGTTCATGCTCCACCTATGTCCATTATAACTTGATTCCCTAACAACACCATTGGTATTCCACAATTCCAAGACACCAGAAAGCAGCAGAACATCTCTATCAAACACTTCAAACTTCACACTCCCACTCATCCTTATGCTATCGGTGCTTACAAAAGTCACTTCTTCAGATTTTCTATCGACCCTGTCTCTTTTGAGAAGTGTTGACATGCCATCAGAATATATGCTAGTTCGAACACCATTAACTTCAAGAAGAGTGTTGGGATTCAAAGGAACATGGTTCAATGTAAGAAACCCAGGAGTGGAATCATCAACCTCACACTTGCACACTCTTACATAGAATACCTTTATGTCCAGCCAAGGTAATGACCCCTTCAAGGAGGGTTGATAAGAGTGCCTCGCAATAGAGTATCCATCCTCAGTTGATCCATTTCCGTTAGCCATAGAAGAATTCTCCATAGCCAGACAGTCTAATTCTCCTCCTCAATCAGATTCTTACATTCCCATTGGAACAATAACTTGTGTCAACACTAATCCACAGGAAGCACAGACGCCAGCAGCAAGAAGTGAATTCAGTTCAGTTTCATTCACAGAAGAAAAATCTGGACATAGGAGGACAAAAAAGACAACCATTTATACATCAGCATGACAAAGGGAAAGGGGATTAAATCTAAAAACAAAGAACGTACCAACCCCCATTAACCTTATGCGACATCTAGATTTGTAAATGAAACAAAGCAAAAGAAATAATAAACTGATAATAAAGTATAAAAGCAAACTAATACTAAAATGAAACAAGCATGGCTCCACTTAACACAAGACGCAGAACCCAGTTGAGAGATAAAGAAGATGACAGCAACCCACACCAAATCAGATAAGATAACCGCAAAAAGAAATGGATTGAGAAACCGATATAGTAGATGAATCGAAGAAACAAAGAACAATAAAATGAATGGTAAAGGTTCAAGGTCCGAACCTGAAGAAAGAATAAACAAAAAAAGAGGATAAGAGGGAGTGAAGGAGATAAATCAATAAACTCCTCGAATATGTACAAATTCGGTGGCTAAATCAGCAGAAAACAGTGTCTCTTTCTATAATCCCGTTGATACCCATTTTTATCGAACAGTGAATTATACCACAACGAAGACAATCCACCAATTTGCCGGAGTAAAACGAGAAATTGAAAGTGTTTAACCACACACGTACAGTGAAACAAAGAGGAAGAAACGGATCACACACAAAAATCCCAAAAGGAAATTAATCTCCTTTCTGTAGAATTAGACAGAATAGCCGGCAAAAGACGACAGAGAAACACGACAAAAGCATCCCTAGCAGGAACCACGCATTGGTGCGAATACATCACCAAAACCGGAAACGCATTATTTAACACCCAACTAACCACATCACAACGCACTCACCAAAGGAAAAAGAAAGGAATTGGTAATGGAGCAAAGGAAAGAAAGCTTTTTGGCTCACACCCAGAATCGGTGGCGGAGGATCTATCCGAGGAAGGAGATCAGACCCAAGTCCTCAAAACAAAGATTCTTCTTTGTTTGGTTGAACATGACAGGATGAATCCAGATTATAGGGAAATATGGGAAGAATCCAGATTTCATAATTTTTTTTTTTTTGGTATTTGGAAGTGATGGATATAAAATAAAAATTGTTATTTTAATGGAGGAAGTGGGGTCCTTGGGTATCTGATATTCTCAAGATCTTATCCACGGAAAATACATACATAGACACAGGGAGAGGAAGAAGAGAGAATGTATTGTATGAAGTTTTAAGGGTTGGTGTGTGGGTGAATTGAAAAAGACGTGAATTCTGATCTGTTTGTGTTTCTCAAACCTCTCGTCCTAATCGCTGTTCAGAGATGGATTTGGATGGATACCTTGCAAAGTTAGAATTGCTAACTAAACAAACACGCTTTCCGTTTGTTTTTAATTTTCATTAAACAGGTCAAACTTCGTCTAAATAAGCTTATTACAGGTGTCTAATTTACCCTTCATTGTCATAAATAAATAAATAAATAAATTATTTACATTTTAAAAACAATTACCAATAAATTAATCGTCATTAATAAATAAAAAACAATTACAATCTAAACTTCCAAAAGGAAATAAAGCAGGTAGAAGTTAGCCGTTTTATACGAAAATAAAGTTGAGGCGATTTTCGTTCGCTAGAGTGTGAATAATATCACGAATGATTAGTCATTTGTTTGACGACATAAAGAAAATGAAAAAGTTGAAATTAAAGATGTTTTTGTTTTAAAAGTCATTTGTTCTAATCAAATACAAATTATTGCTATTCGTGTCTTTCTTTTTGCTTTATTTTATTTTTCCTTTTCACTGTAAGAGACAAAAGTGTATCATAATCTACTACTGTACATAAACTTTAATCCATTGTCCAAGGGTAAAATAAGTTTTGATTTTAACCTTATTTACTCAATATTTGATAAATGTATTAATTTAGTTTTCATGATCACTCTCAGTTTTGTTATTAAATATAAGTATTTTAAGATGATTATATGTAAATAATATTAACTTAAGAGTTAAATTCCTATGATTAAAAAACATATTTATTAAATATTTAGTATTAAAATACTAGAAAAAAATTAAAAATACTACTTTTAACCTAATAATTTGAATTTTTTTAAAACGGACTTAGGTTTGTGCGTATCTTTTTTCTGGTCTTCCTTATTTTTTTTTTTTTTTTTTATCGTTTTGGTTTCGTTTTAGACAACTACATAATAAAACTCGTGGAGAAGACCAATCTTTCTCCGTGCGTTGTTTAACAAACATCTAATAAAAGAAACACTTTCGTTACCCTACATCCGTTTTGAGGCGGACGTGAACAAAATGGTAAACTAACACTCACTCATACTAATAGTTAAAAATAAATTAAATTGCACCATTTGTTAGAAAGAAATAACAATATTTATATTATTATCTTATTCATATTTAATTAGCATAATGAAGAAACGTAAAAAAAAAAACCTCTTAAATTATTAAGAGTTAAGGGTAATATATATTTAAATATTTGTATTTTAAAAATATCTGAATTTAATTATTTGATCAATTATGTGATGGTAAAAAGATATTACTAAATGTTAACTTTATAAATAATAATAACTAATATCGGATATTTAGTTAAATAGTTCATTCTATAATTTTTATTATAAAAAATGTCACTAAATATTAAATTTAGAAATAAACGGACTAAAATTTAATATTTTTAAACGTTAAAAAGACTAAACTCATCGATAAAAAAAACTATTATAAAAATGGTACAATAAATTAGAACATACATTTCCCAGTTATCAATAATATTTTAGATTATACATCTGAAAAAGTGGTTAATGCTTAGAAACACAAATTCATATAGAATGTTGGCTTACCATGGATTGAAATCAACTCATGAGTTCAATTTTTGATGAATCGAAAATTTTGTCATTACTATAGATGTGTAAGTTGACTTATTAACAAATATTTGACTTTTATAATTTATTTTATATATTTATTATAAAAATAAAAATAAAATATTAAAATATCAACACGTATAATTTGATAAACAAATAAATCAAATATTTAAATTATTCAAATATCATTAAACAACATTCTAATATTTAAAAGTATTAAATTATAAACCTATATAATTATAAATAATAAATAATTATAATAAAAAAATTGTAAAAAATTAATAATATTGTTGTTTATAGATTCTAGGTGAATTCACCTTCAATCCAAAATTTATTTAACTTGTAGATCAAGTGAGACTGGTTTAGTTTAATCCAATTTTAAGAAAAAAATATGTTTCTCAACTCAATCCAGCCTGAACATCTAGTTAACCAGGATTAATCAGAGTGGAAACCCATCATCTCTTGAATGACACCCGAGATAGTAGGAATGTTGTACTTCATTCTAATGCGGCCCACATGCCTTTCTTGAATTTCCATTTTCCACTAATCCCTCATTAGAAAGTTCAATTCTGGAAAATTGAACTACTCATTTCCCCAAAATTCCATTAAATTTGTCTTTTTAGAATAAATGTTTCTAGTACCTGTCATATTTGCTTTTAATCTCTTGACAAAATATCTCATTTTAAACCTCCTTCATTTATGAAAAGAAGTGTCTATAATATCTTGTAAATGAGAAGTCAAATGGGAACTGGTCTCTGACCTAACTGAAATACCAAGAGAAATTAATCAGCCAACCAAACCTTTTGCTAAAAGCCTCATCCCACCCAAACCAGCACAACACTAAGTGCAATTGGGAAAGTTCGACCCTACCATCTTTAAAATAACACCTCCCCATCCTGTAAGCCCATTCCCATACCCTGGATAAAAAGTTGAAAAAGAAAGGGGGAGGATAAAAGCATGGCTCACATAAAAGTCTAGCAGAATGCTAAATACTATACTAACGAAAAAATAAATTCAGCTAAAAGTGCCCTAAATTTTTGGCCGACCATACATGTGTAATGAAAAAAATCTTCGAAAACAAATATCAAATTTTAAAAAAGTTACAGACATTGCTTTATGGACCAACGGAACTGGTAAAGTAGCTGGGCATTTTATGAAGCATAACTCGAATGGGAGGTGAAAGATCATTCAGCAAAACTTGGAATCGTTACCTTATATCACAATCTGAAGGAAATTGATAGGAGGTTAAAATTAGTAATAGAACAGTATTGTTTTTCAAACTGGATTTTGATGCTCCAAGGTAGTATGACGGGACTCCAATTCATGTGACAGCCATAAAGGAATTAGACCAGGAGTATGATGTGAGGCAACATTAAGTCTATGGCAACCCAACTAGAATTTGATATGATGGAATCCTTTAGTCTGTCACCGAGGAACTGCAAAGTCTAGGACAAATCAACGAAAAATATGGATTACAATCAGCAGGAGGGAGTAAAATCTAGGGAATTAAGTTTGAAGGAACTTTCATTTTTCTTCCCAGTAGACAAGACGAAGAAAGAAGTTTCAACATGAAAGAATAAGGACGGAAATATCTAACTCGAGAGAAAATGACCATAATAATCTATTATATCCTCGGTCAAAAATCTAACAGCACAAACCATTGCTCTTCTTGACATCATCAACTTCAAAATTTAAATTTAATGTTACAACTATAATGAAATCACGAGATATTTTTGTTATTCACGTATAAGCAGTCCCAGATTAATTTCTGACAATTTTCTGTTCTCAAACTAGTTTCACTTCTCACTGAGGGCTAAATTGGTAGTTAAATAAAATGCCATTATAGCATTAAAGTGGGATCTGTAAAGAGGGAAAATAATTGGACAGGTCATGGCACTTTAACTAGGAACCAACATAAAATAGATTAAATGACTAAATACACTATTTGATCCCTAAAAGATATATATGCAACTGAAACAACATTTTGACATCCTGAAAAAAGCTTGCATCATCATATTGTTAATCCTTCCAAAACCATTTAAGAAAATTCAGGAAAGAGTAATTATAAGCATGTTGGCCATCTATTTTCAGGCAATGACGAAGCTCAACTATAAAATCTGCATTAGGAGAGAATTACAATACAATTGACAAAAAAATTAAATGTTTGAAGTTCTTTTCCCATCCTATGGTGAGACAGAGAGAAAACTTATGATTTTCTCTTTTTCATTTTTTCTTTCATCTTGAATGGATCCAGCTGACCTGTCACAATGTTTTTTCAAGTCCTAATGCAACAAAGTAAAAGAAGTTGTCAGGATGTGCATAAAGAAGACAAAGGTAATTACCACACTAGGTACCCATCTCATAGTGATACTACCACTAAAGAGGTATTTCGTATGTTCTTATTTTTACACCAGCATGTCAAATCATCTAGAATCTTGTACCCTCACATTTATAATGTCAATAAAGGAAACGTAGGATATTCTGATAGCTAAGAACTCCTTCTTGATATGTTACCATAAATGTTTTATAGCAAGGATGGTACTCTATAATTTCAAAGACACTCACATTGTTTTGGAATGCCAAGTTACCAAGAACCCATATACTCACCGCGCGTCAGCTCACCAAAATTGAACCCGTACCACAATCAACTTCATATTTATGAATATGTAAATGGGACTAGTTTTCTGGAGAAATACTATTTGGAAATTAATAATATTACCCTGAACAATTGATTATAATTATCCAGCACGGCAGAACAGTAGCAATCCCTCATTTTCAAAACACTATCACACCGTCAACAATCATCAGGATTACAAAATTGTGATATTGTGATATTTCATTCCGTTTCTCGAAAATTGTGATATTTTCACACCAACTTTCTCTTATTCAACGTCTGATACGCAAAGTGATGAATCGATGGAATCTGAAATCCCATGACCATGCCTCGTTCCATACTTCTAAATTATAATCAAAGGCAGAGCTTGAAATAGAGGTGTGAAACGGGAACGGTGATTCCAAAGTCCATGCAATGAGATTTAATTTCATTTTTCCACACATATTCCTTTGTTTTTAAGACTTACAATTATCACTTTCAACAAAATTCTTCTTCACAAATTGCGATTATATTCTGAACCTGTACAAAACATAATCTAATGGACGCGTACTAGAACATAATTATCACCCGAAAACATCGCTGTTAGCTACAAGCATAATCCAAAACAGATAATACAAAACCTATTGTATCATTATCGAGTCAATTACGAGTAATAGAAGGCGTAGTGCACTTAAGAAGAAGCATAGAAGTAGTACCTCGAGAAAGCAAGCTCCAGCAGGAGGAATCGAAGGCGATATTGGACGTGAGCCTAGCGTTCGCGATAGCACTGTGAAGAGGCATCAACGACTCAACGCTTCTCACAACCGACAAAACCCTATCAAACGCGAAATTCATCCACAATGTCAAGCGCAAAAGGCAATGCAGGTCAATAAGAATAATTGAATGAAGCGTGCTGTACCTTGAAGCTCGAGGGATGCGTGTTACGGAAGACGAAGAGAACACAAACGGCGTCGTTGAGCTCTGGACGAAGCTTCTGGAACGATTAGCGAAGGATCTTGACGCGACCCTCACCGCGGAAGCCATTATGTTAGAACCCCGCGTAACCGGAAGTTGTACTAAAACCCTACACTACTATCACTTACTCTGTCTTGTTTTTTTTCATTGTTATTGGGCCGGCCCAACACAAGTTATGCGGCCCAACACGAGTTACGCGGCCCAATACAAGCGCCGTACCAAACCTATCTCCCTTATTCCGAGGTTGTTTCTGAACGCAGTTGTGTGGTGTGCGGCGAAGCAAGAGTGTGAGAATGGCGGAAGAAGCAGTTCTGGGGTACCTAGAGAAGAACGAGGAAATTACAGACTCGGGTGAGTTCGCAGCTGAACGCGGCATTGACCATAACGAGATAGTGAACGTGATTAAGAGCCTGCACGGTTTCAGATACGTGGATGCGCAAGACATTAAGAGAGAGGCTTGGGTGCTAACTGATGAGGGTAAAACCTATGCTACCGTGGGATCACCGGAAGTTCAACTCTTTCTGGCCATTCCGCCGGAGGGTATCTCTAAAGAAGACCTTCAGGTTATTTATATGTCTGTTCACTCTCCTTTCTGTAAATTTATAGGTTTTGTTAATCGATTTTTTTCTTTTGCTGGTTGTAGAAAAAGTTGGATCCTTCGCTCTTCAAGATAGCTTGTGCCCAGGCTGCAAAGAACAAATGGGTGGATATGGGAAAACAATTGATTTCTAGAAAGGTACGTTGGGTCTCTTTTTTAAGACATTAACATTTTTGTAAGCAAAATTGGGTTTTACGTACTTCATTTGGACTAGGTTATTAGATAGATGGAATGAGTCTCTCTTTATTGTGTGAGTACATTTGCTATAGGTTGCAGAGTGTGTGTGTGTGCGCGCTTATTTTCATTATTTCTGTTCTGCAATTCTAGTTTTAGAATTTCTATACTTCGTTTTTTGTGCATTTGCCTGTAGTAGAAATATAGCACTTTTTGTGGGGATGACTTCATGATTTACTGAGTATTTTAGAGAAATCTGTTTCTTGCCGCAGGTTCAACATGTGGATGACAAGGTCAAAGATCTTCTTATCCAAATACAACAAGGGCGGGTATGTGTACTAATATGAATCTGTTTTACTGTAAACTTTTTAATTACTTTCATAGGAAGAAATTTGAAGAACTTAGATCTTTTCTGGGTGGAGAGAGGGTTGTCTCTAAGTTCTATTCATTAAGGAATTGTAGGAACTTTCATGAAATTGAGGAGGTGAAATGTTGTGATGTTCGAGATATGTTAAATCATTAATTGGGTAGACGACAAGGGAAATGTCTTTTGTTGGTATCCACCATTTTATAAATGAAGTTCTTTTGGCTATATGCACTCAAGGTAGGACTTCGGTGTGGATTAATACTTTGGGGGAAATGGCAAGGTTTTACAGAGCAGCATACTCAACTCAACATATGAGACTGTTACAGGAAGTGGAAAGGGGGGATTTATTTTGAACGATTATTGTTGTTGAAATTCTTTGCTTCCTCCTTTTAGAGTTTTTAAGAGAATCTTATAGTTTTCTTCAGCAGTTTTCCGTGTGAAATTGTCATGTCTGATTAGAAATTTGACCATATGTTGCAAATGCAGAACATTGGTTCAGATGAGATCAAAGCACTCAAAGCAAGAAAGCTCATTGTCCCACAGTAATAATACTTTTTCTTGGTTGTGTTCAAGAGTCCTTTAGATATACTGAATGTGCTGTAAAAGATTTAAATATTCTTTCATTATTAAAGTTCTTCTTGGTGTCTTGTGATCTAGAACGTGGAAGGGTTACTCCTTGAAAAAAGGTCCAAATTATGCGCCCAAAAGAAAGAAGGTCGTCACTGACCTGACTCGTGATAATTTTCAGAGGTATTTTTTTTCTTAAACTACTTATAACCTCCGCCTTCATTATTTTCAGAGATCTACTTTGTGCAAGACATTATTTGCATATCTTATGAACTGAATTTTTTTTTTTTGTTAGTGGTGAGTGGAAGGAACTCGAGTTTAAGGAGTACAATTATAGTGCTAAAGGTCAGCCTCTTGAGGGTGGCAATCTTCACCCATTGCTGAAGGCAAGGAGATATACCCTGTTCTCATTTCTTTCCCCAACTTTATTTGAAATTTGGATTGAACTAATATTTAAATTGTAAATGTTATAGAAATTTTGCTCACACGAAAAATATTTATATTCTGCAAAACAAACAAGAATATAGTGTATTTTTACATATTTAAATTTTCAATTTGACACTCACAAATTTTAACTTATTTATTTTATAATGGAGGCGATCTCTTCCTGTGTTGGGTTATTTACCTGTCCCTGGCCCCAAAAATTGAGGATGATTGTGCTTGGCTATTATTTTGGCACCGTAAAACTTTGGCAAATCTGTATGATGCAGACAGACAATTTCGTTATGTCATTTCAGCTTTTTATAGAGCACAATGACAATGGTTAATCTATTTAGTGGGTCTCACCTAGAGGGAGAAGACTTTTGTTATTAATAATGGCGGTTCTATGCCCAAAAAAAAAAACTTTTCACAATATTTAATGTGTTTAATACTTTTGATTCTCTGTTTTCAGGTACGATCTCAGTTGAAACAAATTTTCCTCTGCATGGGGTGAGTTCTATCATTGTTATTTAGAAGTACGATGTTTTTTGTGGTAAATATTCAGTTCAAATTAAAAGTTCAACAGTTTTTAATCTTAATTTTTCGTACTTCAGGTTTGAGGAGATGCCAACAAATAATTTTGTTGAGAGCAGGTAATTGTTGTTTCAAAAAATTTATATCAAGCTCCTTGTATCTGTCATCAAGTTTTCTATGTACCCTTTCAACTAAAACAAAATATGTGGTTTTAACTGAGGTTTTCTAGCAAGCAGGTGAAACAAATGTTCAAAGTGTTTGCAGGCAGGTGCCTTTTTAGCAAATCTTCAGTATAACTGAGAATCAGAGAAATGTCCTAGACTTTGGATATTGCAACCGTTAAGATTTTAATTCAGAAACCAAAATTTCCCCCTTCCAAAAATGAGAGAAAAATGTAGCTTTGATTTTATTTTTTTGGAGTATTCAAAGATGATATTATCTTCTGTAAACTGTTTTATTGGACCTTTGAATGACATCAAAGTAACTAGTGGAGCTATTTTTCTTTTGTTATGATAGAGAAATGACTTGGAGACCTGGAGAAGAAACTCTTGTTCTATATGGTGAACAATGCATTACAACATCATGAAAGAAGTTTCATTTAAAAAATATATATTTTCTAAATCTAGATTCATATTGTTAATCTGCGCCCCCTTGATTCTTGCTTATATGTGTTATGTAGATAATGGACTTTATCATAAAGTATTAAATCTAACAGGTTATAACGTTATAAGTTTGCTCTCATCATAAGTTTTATATCTGAATGAAAATCTGCAGCTTCTGGAACTTTGATGCCCTGTTCCAGCCCCAACAACACCCTGCTCGTGATTCACATGATACGTTCTTTTTGGAAAGTTAGTAAAACCTTTCTTGTTTTCATCATGCTAATATCGTCTCATCTGTTTCTATTCTGAGAACCTGAAACACATATCTGCAGCTCCTTCAACAACAAAGGAATTGCCAGACGATTATGTTCTGAGAGTGAAGCAAGTTCATGAAGCTGGTGGTTATGGGTCTAGAGGGTATGACTTTGACCGAACTCAGCACTTATAGCATTGGCTATTTACTATCAATAGAGGGATATGCTTTCTGTAAAACCTTGTAATTTCTTTCTTGGTAGATATGCATATGACTGGAAGAGAGAGGAAGCAAATAAAAACCTCCTGCGAACCCATACAACTGCTGTTTCCTCCAGGATGCTTTACCAACTAGCACAGGTACCCGTCTGAATTTGCTGGTCTCATGTGCTTCTGGGTACATATTATTACATGGTGTTTAGTGCAGTTCAGGCCTCCTACTATTCTTCCTGATGATTTTAGATGAAATTTCTTAATAATGTCAACATATTTGTTTCAGCTGAACTAAGTTATGACACGTACTAAGTTTCTAGCTCTAAATTGTAGCTTGCATGATTCCTTAGTTTGCTCTGCATTTTGATATCTATGCAGAAACCATTTGCTCCAAAAAAATATTTCTCTATCGATCGTGTATTCAGAAATGAAGCAGTTGATCGGACACATCTTGCGGAGTTCCACCAAATAGAAGGTGCTACCCAGTTACTGGCACTTTGATTTTAACTCTTTGGAAATTGTTCATGTCACAAACGAAATGAGATCGCCTTTGATGGTCCTATTTTTATGCATGTCACATTTTTATGTTTTAATTCAGGTCTTGTATGTGATCGGGGACTCACTCTGTCCGACTTAATAGGAGTCCTACATGATTTTTTCTCACGCTTAGGTAATGTTCTCCTCTACTGAAAAAAGATTCAGATGTTGAGTGTAACTGCCAATGTTAATGAACGAGTGAAGGCTTTAGTAGTAAGTACGATTATTCTTGTTATTGAGCTTAGGCATGACCAAGCTGAAGTTCAAACCAGCTTACAATCCATACACTGAACCTAGCATGGAGATCTTTAGGTGAGCCTTTCTGTAATGATTACTTGGCATGTCCTTGTCTGATTTTGGATTCCTGAGATAACTTATTGATCAAGTACTTTTAACAGTTATCATGAAGGTTTTAAAAAATGGGTAGAGGTGGGAAACTCCGGCATGTTCAGGCCTGAAATGTTGCAGCCGATGGGACTTCCTGAAGATGTTCAAGTTATTGCGTGGGGGCTTTCCCTTGAAAGGTGAGAAGAGCCATACAACACTATAACCATTACCGAGAATAAAAAAAAATTAATTTCTGAAATTTAAATTTTTCATTATAATATTACTTCACAAAATTACAAATGACAGAGCTTAAAAAATGTAGTGCGACATGTTGATTTAAATTGTTTTACCTGGAAACAGGCCAACGATGATACTATACGGGATCGATAACATCAGAGATCTCTTCGGACACAAGGTATTTTTAGGGGATAAATGCAATCTGGTTATTTCTGTCTATGTAGTTTAAATTAAATATTTTTTAAACGTAGATAGTGATTTTTTTTTTTTGTTTTCGCAGGTGGATCTTGGGCTCATAAAGAAAAATCCTATATGTCGTCTTGGAATTGATTAAAGTGATTCATGTGTATCTCTTGTATTTCTTATGAGTTATAAATTACAGTTTATTTTTCCTCTTAGATTAAACACTACCTGTAGATTATTAGTTCAATTTTGTATGAAGAATTTTGATACGGGAGAAAGTTCGGCTTTTGTGTTTATTTTTTCTCGTGTTCTGAAAAATAATTGACGGAAAAGTTACTAAATTTCAGTTTCTTGTAGTTGTGATTTTACGATAAAGTTATTACATTGCAAGGACAAAAGGTGTCTCTGCAAGAGGTTTGCTTGTGTTTATTTTCCAATGGACATATCGTTGAATAAAAGTTGTTTTTTTACGAGTAAATTTTCAATAAATATTAGTTTCTTTGGAACACGTCGTAAAGGATAAGAACCTGAAATTATGTAGAATAAAATTGGAAATAGAATGAATTTAATAATTTTTCAGTCATTTTTTGTGTAAAAGCATATACGATATACCTCAAACCATCCTAATTATTAACATTTTTCTGCGCTCAAAGTCTAAACAGTTATCATGTCATAAGTTAAGAGATAGTTACTATACAGCTTTAATTTCCAAAATTCAACAACCATTCTATTTTCTGCAGAGTCATCAATTTTTTTTATGCCTGGGGTGTAGAAATATCTTCGGTAACAGCAGATTCAAATTTTCTGCGCTTTCCAATTAAGTCCTTGACCATTTTGTGGAATTCTTCATCAGTGCACGCCAACATGTATCTCAGCTTAATATTAATATGGTTCTCCACTAGAACCTTGTGCCTTGGGATGATTCGACCCTCGAGAGAATAACTGAAAAACCTGACAATGGCAAGGGCGACAAAAAAAAAAGAGTAAGAATCAAACACGATATTTTCAAATAATCTACTTTAGGTTAAAATATAATCATGCGATACCTTGGAAACTCAATGACATCTTCCAAAGGCCTGATCATGGATTTTCGCAAATAAATATACTTGGGACGAAGGACATCTGGATTGTATCTTAGCAGCAACGGGAAATCAGTAATCATCTCACCCAATTGCCGAAGACGTATGCCAAGAGATAAAAAATATTTTACATTCACATCAAGCTTATGTACTATATTGCATCCCAAGAGCTCAGGTCCAAGAGCCACAACCTTGCCAATATCTTTCTCCGTGACTCCAGCTTTGGTCATCAAGAATATGACCTATACAATATTCACATTTCAGCAACAGATTCAATTAATGCTTCTAGATGAACCAAACATTTCAATATGGTGATTAACTTATTATGTCCATGCAGCAATGTCTTTTCCATGAAGGAACATGGTTGCAGAAGAAAAGAACACACCACTGGTCTAATTTTCTTGTAGAGGCTGTAAGTGAGTAGAGGTGGAAACTTCACAAGCATGTTGCCAATCCCTTCATTGTGAACCCCTATGTCCTCAAAAAATTTTACCTAGACAGTAAAATAACAAATGTCTCGTTATCTTCAAGAAACAACACAAAAATCATTGGAAACTTTATTTTTTAATCTACTATACTTCTAATGTGTAAGAGAATACAATAACAACAAGATCTCGTGAGCTGAAGGAGTGAAAATAATGACAACAAAAACTAATCCTAGGTATAAAGTAGCACTACTAAAATCACAGAAACAAATAAAAGAGTGTTTGCATACCTTTGGCACAATAGTCTTCTCCAAGTCAGCACAAAAGACCATTGGTTTAATGATAAGCATCCTCTTCATGCCATCTCGAGTGATCCCATAATAATACAGATACTTTACAAGAGGCTTCCAATGTTCCTCAATACTGCACGCCATTAATTGTGGCCTAAATGCAAGCAATTTGCCAACATCCTCAAGTTGAAGCCCAAATTCTTTTAAGTAATTAACCTGAAAATACATTAGCAGCTTCCCACTTTATGTATATCTATATATCAAACAACCATCATCTTGCACATCAAAGTAAAATTTATACATAAAACTTTAAACTTCCTTTGTGTTTGATTTGGATAATACTAAAACTAAAATTAACAAAGCATGAAAGAAGACAGTGAGGATGCATTGCAAGACAGCTTTATTACTTTACAGTATGCTAAAATCTAATGTACCTTTTCATTCATTTCTTCCAGAGAATAGTAACCAAGCACTCTAGGAAAATCAAAAACCATTGTCCCAAAATCCTTCTCATTTAAACCCATATCTAGGAAGAAATGTGTACGAGTCTTCACTTCTTCTAAGCTGTAAGACAATAACTGAGGACAACGACTAATGACATAACCCATCCACTCCCTCCTTACTCCATTGGACTCCAAATACTGAACAATCTCATCCAGCTCCTCATGTCTGCGTTGCAAAATATCATCTCCAGCCTTCAACATTACAACACCAAGAAACTCACCTTTCACACGTACCGATTTCAACCACATGACAAAACTTCTTATGGACTCAGGTTTTCCTCTTGACTTCAAAATGATCTTCGCTATCCGGGGATACGACAGTGCATTGTGCTTCAACCATCTGCACAATCAACAAACAAGCATTTGAATTTGAAATCTCACACTGAAAACACTCGTAAGAAAAAACTAATAAGGATGATCATCCACAAGGTTTTAAAAAACAATCCTTGCCAGCAAGTTAGCATCAAGGATTTTTGTAGTAACTACAATCGTATCACCATTGCAATTGCAGCCACATTGGCCATCGGGACAGCATTGTCACCCCATTTAGTTTCACACAGACAACAGAACAAACAGCTTACCAACAACTTGTCAACCTCGGTCCTTACCTAATAAGTGGCACAACTTTAGACTCATCAATAACAGTTTTGGCGCGTAAATTGAAGGAGGAGTTTGAAAACCCAGGCAATCTTTTCAAGTTAGCAGCTTCAATCATGATGTGATCCAGAAAGCCGGATAACCTGCCAGTCAAATTGGTAGTGTAGGTGATTCCAAACTTTCCCTTCCGCATGGCTTCTTTGAAAACCTCTTCAGTGACCTTTCTTCGAATCTCGAGAGCGCGCAAAATCATCTCCTCCTCCTCCTCTTCCTTCTCATGTTTATCATCAGGGTCAGCACCTGATTGAAAGAGGGTGCGGATAGGGGGCAGAGAAGAACCCACATCGGGGTCGCTGGGAGATTGAGCGTAGATGGAACCGGGAAACTGAGGGGTCCTTTTTCTGACGAGGGAAAGCTCCAAAACCTTCACTTTCTCATCGTGGGGCATTGGGTCTAGAAGCTCGCTTGGTTTGGGAATGGAAGTGGAAATGGGTACCCCATCTTTGAGAGCGAGATGCTGAAGGAGATAGGCGGTGGATTTGGAATTGTGCTTCCGGAGAATGGAGTGATGCTCCTTTGGTTTTTGGCAATTGAAAATGGTGCATGTTGTTGTTGTTGGGTTGTGCAGTGGAAACGAGGAGCAGGGAAAGTAGGGGTTGTATTTTTGAGAAGAAACAAACATCTATTGTTTTTTCTTCTTATACGCTCGATCCAGCACGAAAGAACTCAACGTGAAGATGGAGGTGCAATCAACAATGGATAAGAGGTAACAGATATCACTCTACTTTGGTTACAAGCACTGCTTAATGAAGGACACTGACTGAGCTTTTTGTCAAAAAATATCCCTTTTTTTTAAGAACATCGTTCTGTTTCAAAAAAAAAAAAGATAGATAAAAAGGTCCCACCGAGATTTGAACTCGGGTTACTGGATTCAGAGTCCAATGTCCTAACCACTAGACCATGGGACCTCGCTGATAACTTGTATTATTCATTTTTATTTATAAACTATATATAGGTTTTAAGCTTAAAGCGAGATTTAATTCTTCACTCTTTATTAATGTACTAATTTTAGTTTTTTTTTTTAATTTAAGTTTTTATTTACATTTTTTATTCTGTCAAAAAATATTTAAACATAAATGTTACTCCGAGTATAAATTTTATTCAATATAAATAAAAGAGGTTAATAATAAAAAATAAATGATTGAATATGTATTTTCTTTCTCTTAACACTCTAAAAATTAAAATTAGTTATTTTTAAAATTTTATCCAATTTAATCTACAAATTTTAAAAATATTATTATTTAACACATTCTTTAACTAGGTTTAAAATAATGAGATCCTATTATTATTATTATTATTTTAATAATAAACTGCTTATATATAAATAGAAATTTCATAAAAGGATTTCATTATTTAGAAAACATTATCTCTCTAAAATTTCGTCCTCTAAATTTTCTCTGACTTATCTCTAAAATATCTTACCATTCTCTCATCCTTTTTTCAAATCAGAGACCGCCAGAGTGATCACTACGGCGAGATCTCCAAGTTTGTCCGATAAGAACCTTGAATTGAGTAAGTTATAATTCTGTTCTTTTCTCGGTCTTTTCTTGAAAACCTTGCATGTGTTGTAATCTGTATCGCATGTGAGGTTTGCGTATCTTGTAAGAATTCTTTGTGAGTATCGGCAATGAATGTATTTGTGTATAATTAGAATTGATTGTTTGAAGTATGATGGAATGTGAATTGTTTGATGTTTGGTATAAGTGAAATTATGATTGCATTGTGTGAATTGAGGTTGAATTGGAAAATGAACACTTGAATCATGGCTCTAATTGGTATCGTCTCACTTTGCTTAAAAACCATTTTAAAAACTAGACAACACTGCCATGAAGATGCCAATTTGGGTTATGAAATTAAGTGAAACATCTCCCAATGAAAACCAGAATATGTGTGGTGTGAGGTTGAGCCTCAAAATTCAAGGCTGAGCCTTGAAAAATGCGAGAGGATCAGCGTCGAGCGCCAACCCAGCGGTGCCTGGCGCTGAAAAATGCGAGAAGAATGAGGTTGAGCGCCAGCCGAGTGGTGCCCCAGCACTGGGACCCCTGCAGGTCTAGAACAAAATTTTAATGCTAAGGCTGAGTGTTGAAATTTGAGGCTAAGCGCTGGCTGCCAGATTTCATGTGTTTGCTATTTTGATATGTTTCATTACATTAACTGATCTGAAATGAATTATTTTGATTGTCTTTGTATGCTTTGAGTGAGATTGGGTGAATATGGACCTGTTGTATGTGAATTATGGAGGAATTTCATGGAGAAATTCTAAGTGTGGATGAGGTAGGGTATGCAAAGACATAAGGACTCAGTTTTGGTTGGTATCTTGACTCCAATAACCATTAAGACTCATATAGAGTATAATGAGTTATGTCGTGAGGAGTAGCAGGAGGTCTTAGCCATTGGACTCGATCAAGTCTTTGGCGCGAAGGAGACTTACCTGGTGTGATGATTGGGTGATAACCCCTTGAGGCCAAACTTTGCAGAGTTTGGGAATCATACTTCGATGTTAATTGCATATATCCGAATAATTGAGTCTAGAGTTGAATGGCGTGGGAGTATTGAAATGTTCCTGTGTGAATTTGTGATAATTGATTGTTATTATGCTCTTACTCTAATGTAATCCAGAGATCTTGTAGATAAGTGTGTTTTGTAGTAAGTGGTTAGAATTTACCTTCCCTTTCTTCTAGAGGTTTTGTACATATAGTATTGTCATTACTTAGTTTTAGATGACTATATAAGATTATACTTAACTTCTATGCTATCTGCTCTGGGTTATCACTATATAATGTTTTATTTAGTAGTTTAAAAGCTATTAAATGATATGTCACGTTTCAAAAATCAAATAAACTTAATAAAATTTAATTAAAATAACTAAATTAATATATTTTTAAATATAAAAATTAAATTAGTATAAAATTTTAAATAATTTCATATTCCACATAAAGGTAAGAGAACAAATGATTTAGCCCAAAAATAAAATATCAACCAAGACATTAATATATTTTAACCAAAAGTGACCTTTTAATCTAAAAATCAAGAATTTGACTTTATTCTTAAAAATAACATACAATTTTATATATATATATATATATATATATATATATATATATATATATATATAATAGATGGACATTTGTTTATCATAAATACTGATTGTTACATATCTTAATAAAAAGTTCAGGACCAATGTATACTGATATTTCAATATTTCAATTTATATCACATATTCGTATCTGATACGTATTGTGTCTGATATTTTAGGATACTTCCCTAAATTTTATACATATGTTTATAAAGCACTTCCCTAAATTTCCATTTTTGAGAGAAAAAAGAAGATAAAAAAAATCCTACTTGAAAGATACAATTCAAAATTGGCAATTCCTAAATAAATTCAATTATTAGAGACGAAAAAAAAAAATAGAGTAACATAATTTAGAAATAAATTTCTCATCTGTTACATCTACCCTGTGATTTCAAATCAACATAACATAACATGTTTATCAATGAAGTATCTAATTTATAAAGTAATAGTACACTACAATACAATCTTTGAATAATGGCCAATTTTAGTGACAAAAAATAATTAGTCTCTATATAGTGACCAAATTGAAAACTAAAATAGTTCCAAAAAATTATAATCAGTCTCTAAATTGATAATTATAATAGTTTCAATGATAAATTGATTTTTAAATTGATCATTAACATTAGCTACAAAGATTTGACTAACAAAATAATTTGTCTCTAATTATAAAATTTGGATTCACACACTAACAATCATATATTTATTATTGTTTGTAAGAAATATTGTATATTTTTCATTATTCATATATCACGTATCTATTACGTATTATATTTTATTATTTTAAAAATAAACATACCGATATATTAGATACGTGTCGTATTTGATACACGTATTTATACATCATAGAAGTAAGAACAAGTTTATTGATACACTTCTTCCTTCTAAAGAAAATAAAGTATAATAACAATTTTGTTAAGACCAATTTCACTTAAAGAAGTTAATACAAAATCAAACGTAACCAATCAAATGCATAAAGGACGGAAATCTAAAATAAAATATTATTTTTCCAAATTTAAGATTACTAATGTAGATTTATATTAAAAGGATAAAAAATAAAAGATTAATAATTAGAAATAAAATGTGACGTTGAAAGTATAATAATTAGCATTTTACAGTTTTAAATTTGAAGAATAGGGATAAAAAGGTAATTTCAAACATGAGATATTTTGTTGATCGAGATGTATGATATTTTGTATTGTCTCACCAACCGCATTATGTGATGATGGGTCCCATGATCGTAGTCCTTTACAGCACACGTCATCTTCATGCTCCAACTTGATTCCCAACTTACGCCTCTCCATATATTCTTTGAGAGTTGATATTTAGATAGATGTAAGAAAAACATTCTCTTAAAACTCAATAAATTAATATTTTAATTCTTTTTTTCATTTTTTAAAAATACTAATATACATTATAGTATTCTTAAAGATTTGCCATATGGGTGTTTTTATTTGAAAGTGTCATTGTTAAGTTTATTTGTTCTTTTTAAATAAAATGACTTGAACATATATTTTTTAAATTAAGTCAAAGTAGTATTATATGTCTGTAATAAATTATGCATATATAAAGCATCAAAATAAATAAATACAACAAACAAAAATTTGAATTATGAAATGTAGACAAAAAAAATTCTCTTTATATATAACTATATAGATATATTTTTTGATTGAAAATTGTAAGTTAGACAAGAAAATTAATATTTAAATTTCATGTACTTTTTTTCTACCCTAATTACTTAATTAATAATATGATTTTTATATTTATATGTTTGATTTGTTCTGATTTTTATATTTTTCTACTCGATGGACTCCACATTTATAAAAAAAGAAACTCAGAAAAACTCAATTGAATCCTATATTTAAAAAAAAAAAAATACTCGATTGAGTTTATACTTTAAAAAAGAAATAATCGATGTACATCATATGAAAATGTCATATATTAAATTTAGGTATCAAGATTATAAAGCTTTCAAGAAAGAAGGTGACACAAATTTAAACAAATAACTAATTTAAATTTTTACATGTAACCATTTCCAATAAAATCAAGATCTATTTATTAAAAAAAATCACATTGAGAATTTTTACAAAAATAAAAACTTAATTCTATAAAACATAGATATAATAATTAAAATAAAATTAAATATAAATATAAAAATAAAATTAATAATTAAATATTTTTTATTTTTCTCTGAGTTAAATAATTAATTATAAAAGTCACTTTAAAATAAACGAGTTACACTCTTGATGTTTTATATGTACACTTAATTTTGATTTATTTTAAAAAGACGAGTTATATCCCACTTGTGACTGAAAACAATAAAATATATTTTATTTACAAAAGCAATAGTATCTTACATCAGTTAACTTTTCTCAAATAACTTTAAATAATATTAAAATAATTGTATGCATTCCCCTTAATATAGAGCGAAATGATTATTGCGAAATATACATGAAAAAAACTCTATTTTCCTAATTAAATGTTTTGTCTATTTTCTAATTTATTACATTAAACTTCATTTAGGAGTTAAATTTCTTAAACTTTTTATTTATTTATTAAATTTTAATTAAATTTAATTATAGAACAAAGGTATCAATGGCTTGACCGCGGATTCTAAAATTGTGCTTGCGAAATGGGTACAATTTACGGACAAAATTACCCATATCGGTCATTTTGATAAACTAACTAAAATAGGTAAATAAAAACTCGAAACACAAATTTAATTATCAAATTTTTATTGTTTTATTTTTTGAAACTCGAATGAAATATCATATATTGGAATACGATTTCAATGTCATAACCCAAAAAGGAAATATCATATACTAATCTGAATGGAATGAAATATCTATGGATCTTTGAAGGTAAGGAGTTAATACTCAGATTTTATATATATAAAAAAAGCTTACTGAATATATGGTATATTATAACGAGATCTTGAAAGTTAAGAAGTTTTAAAACTAAAAGACAATTAATTTTTAATTTAAAAATTTAAATATAAATTTAAAATTATGAAAATGTACATATGATGAGTTTCAAAGTTAAAACATTTGAGACCTATTTAAAATATCTTTCATAAAAAAAAATAAGATTTCTTCAAAACTTATAGTATCCTTAATTTGAAAATGTTTTTCTTATCACTTGGATTTTCAGTACGATGTTTTTTTTCATGAATCCGATTATTGAAAACAATTATGGTGTGGGAACTAGAGAAAAGATGGGTACTGGGGTTGTATAATTTGTTAAATGGGTTGGCAATTTCAATGAATTTATTTTCTAACCCCTCTTTTATGTAAAACAATACAAGAAGCATGATTTTGACTAAAAAATGAAAAAATGAAGAAAGACTTCATTCCAAGCACAATTATGGTTAAGAAAATTAAAATAGTTTAAAAAAAAAATTGGGTGTATGAATAATTTCTAGGGATTGGGAAAAGGTGGGGTTGGAGTAGCAATGCCCAAGAAAGAAATGAATAAAAAATTGGGCCCAAAATTTGTGATGACCTAATTTGAACCATGATTGATTTAACTTTAACCCTGGTCTAGGTCCAACTCATAACCCGTAACCCTGGTTAACAGTCCAGCTGCTATAAAAGAATCCATTGGGGTTCACCTTTCATCGTGCAAATCTTATCCCTTTACAACAATCCCAAATTTCTAGGGTTTATAGTATTTTCCATGGCAGCAGCTGATGTTGAGTTCAGATGTTTCATCGGTGGCCTTGCATGGGCCACTGACGGTGATTCTTTGGAGAAAGCCTTCTCTGTATACGGCGAAGTCCTAGAATCGAAGGTCTGTTTGTCGCAGGCACCGCATCTGATCTGACACGATTCGGATTCGGAATTTGTCGATCCCGTTCTGATCTGTGATCTCTGATATTTTTTGCGTTACTTGATCTATGATACTTGTGTTACTATATGATTCTTTTTTTACTCACGCCAATAGGTACGTTCATCTTCATCCTTTAATCAAAGGCGAAGATCGATCGGGTTCTATTCGGTTTTGTTTTCGTATTTTTTCTTAGATCTGATTTCCATGGATTTTTATTTTGCAGATTATCAACGATCGTGAGACTGGAAGGTCTAGGGGTTTTGGATTCGTGACCTTTTCCACCGAGAAGGCCATGAGAGATGCGATCGAAGGAATGAACGGTCAGAACCTTGACGGTCGGAACATTACCGTGAATGAAGCTCAGTCCCGTGGTTCTGGCGGAGGCGGCGGTGGCCGTGGAGGTGGTGGATATGGAGGTGGTGGTGGATACAACCGTGGAGGAGGTGGATACGGTGGTGGAGGGGGATATGGTGGCGGCGGTGGATATGGTGGCCGACGTGAAGGAGGAGGAGGAGGATACAGCCGTAATGGTGGTGGTTATGGCGGAAGTGGTGGTTATGGTGGTGGAAGAGACCGTGGTTATGGTGATGGTGGATCCCGCTCTCGTGGCGGTGACGGTGGAGACGGTAGCTGGAACTAGGTTTTGATGTTGTAGAATAGGGTTTATGATTAAGCCGATTGAAATTAGGTGTTCTATTTCGTGTGTTCGTAGTCTTGTTGTTCGTGGTTTTGACCTTTATATGTGGTTTTTTACAGTCTCTTATGAATGAAATTAAGGTGTTGACTTACAGTGTTTATTTTTATCAGCTTTATTGTTTTACGATACTTTAACGGAAATTTACCTTAACTAAGTTTTACCATCTTAAATAAGGTTATCTTAAGATTAACACCTTAGATAAGTTTATCTTAAGATTAACGATTAACGATAGGTGTTACACTTGTAGGTTTTACAAGCCTTTCTGCTTTCGAAAATCATTATTGGCATCACTCGTGACCGGCGGAGAAAATGTTTTATTTTCATCTTATAATAATCGATTTATTACTATTAGCAATCAACTAAGTAAGAAAATCGAGACAAATTTAAATTAAAAAGGTTTAATAATTCATTAGTTGCATGATTCATTATTTCGAAGAACCACGCTTAAACACTTCAAAACCTATTTTCTACATTATGTATATTATAAATTATGTACGAGTAATATAATTATTATTGGTACGCGATATTATTATTACAAAAGGTAATTGTTTAATAGTAAGGGTTGAAAGAAATAAATGTAGCAGATTATTTGTAAGACAAAATTGAATTATATATTTCTCCTATTTTCATGTATATCTCAATCTTTCAAATAAAATTATGTGACTCTAATTATCACTGTCAAGTCTTTAAAGGTAATAATTTCAAGTTGAAATTATTATAATTAATAAAATACAAATTATTTTATTGAACCGATTGTGAGTGACAATTATTATTTTCTTCCTTCTATGAAGATCTTGAATAATTAAATTTAATGTGAGTAGATCTAGTATGACTCGTATATGTCAAGTAAATTAAAAACCAAAATTTAGTCCCACATCAGTTGAGTTATTTCTTTTCAATTTTACTAAGCTATATAAAAAATAGAAATTCATGTGTTGAATCGAATGTTATTTTTCTCAAAAGGATTTCTTTAATTTTTAGGATGAGTATCACTCCCTTATATTTAGAAATGATTCTAATGATAGTTTAAAAATATTTATTTTCCATCTCCAGGTACATATTATATGTTTCTGTTTTCTTTATTATATTTGAAAATATTTTTATTATTTTTTTATGTTTTCTTTATGATATTTGGAAATGTTTTATTCCTTGTTTAATTTTTTAATATTTGTATTTACCATTTTCATAATATTCGGTAATGCTTAACATTTGTATGTTTCTCAATATTGTTCAATATATTTATTATAAATATAGAAACATATTGTAACATGGTTTGTTGCTGTATTTGAATTAGATGTCTTAAATAGATTATATAAAAAGTTAAATAACTCATTTGGTAGTGTCTTTTAACATAGATTGACACATGAAGTTTACTTTCTCAGCTATTAATACACACAATTTTATATAAATCTTTTAATAAAAAATAACAAATTATTTATGTATAGTCTACAGTAAACATTACAAATTATTAAAATTTTAAGAATCCGTTTTAATAGAACTAGTATGTGTCTTGGAGACACTTTATCAAATACCCACTTAACTCATAACAAAAACTATGCACAGTCATCTCACTCAATTCTCAACTCGCCTTGAATTGGTGCAGAAGAGTATTATATATATATATATATATATATACTCAAATAAAGAACAAGAAATTCTGGAGACATGTAGTACATTAAGAATACATGGTCTTTATTATATGTTTGGATAAAGTCTTAATCATCCATGTGTTATACTTTGCAGTAGTATTTATTAGAAGTTGAGATTAAACCTACTGAGGTTCATCTTCATTGGTATTTAATACAAAAAGACTTTCTTTTCTATCAAACAATTCCAATATCATCAATTTCTCTCTTGCTACCAACATGAATACAGAAATGGTCAGAAAATTACTTGAAATTTGACACATAAGGTTTCCTTTCAGAATCAAATGGCTTCTTTGCCAATGAGTTACAAAGGAATTCCCTCATCAACAATAGCTACGAGCTCGTACTTTTCAAAAACTTTCTGTGAAACATTTTTGAAAACAAGTCTTTTGCAAACAAGGTTTTTTTTTTTTGAAACAGTGATTAGTAACTGAGGTTGAAATTACTCGTGATTAAGGACACTTGAGTTGAGAGAAAGTGTTTTGTGTCATTGCAATATAAATGAATTATGATTGTGATGCCTCTGCAACATAACTTTTATTGGCAAGGAAAAAGCTAATCCAACTTCTTCACTTCACTTTATAAATGCATCTTACCAAACAAGTGTTGAATTTTGCTAATTTGATCATGTCACACATGAATCACCAAATGATTCAGATTTTTCACAACTCAACATGACAAACTTTGAAAACTTCATTGATGGCTAGGAGAATGAACTTGAATATTGACATGTGTATTAAGATGAAACATGTTGAACAAGATGGAAACACTTTTTCTTTTTTTTTTTCTTTTCCCTGTGAAAGAATTCTTAGACAAACAGAGATTTGAAAGTCTTATGTTTCTCGTGTCATCATTCTAAATGAGGCATTTGGTCAATTTGATGGAAGTTACTAGATTATTATGTCAAAAGAGTGAGTTTTGATTGAAAACTCTAGAGTTAATGAAACAATATTAAGATTAACCTAAAAAATAGAATAAAGTAAATTATTTAACCACAAAAACTTATAAGAATTTTAAAAAATAAATATTTTTTTTAAAAATTTCATACGAAGTATTTTTGTTTGCAAAATTAAAATCATGTTTGAAGTTTTGTTCTTCATCCAAAATCATTCATCAAAATGTAGCATTTAGGTCTAAAATACAATTTCTATATTTTTTTCTCGGTTGAATTTCAATCTTCCAGTACTCAACTTATTTTTGTGTGAATGTAAATACTTAATTTTTACAGGTTAAATACTTTATGTTTATAGTTAAATTAAATGCATAACTTTTTTAATCCAGAAGCAAATTTCTATCAAAAAAGCCCAAATCCCAATTTGTAACGAAATTTGAAATCTTGTAAGGGAAATTGCAAGTTGCAATTATTGTTTTAAAAATTGAACTGAAATTGATTTGGTAATATCTTTAACTCTTATAAAAGTGAAATATCTCGTTACTAACAAGAATGGACAGAAAGTTACTCAAACTAATTAAAATTAAGGAAAAATCAAGACAATATTGTTTGTGCCAATATTTTTTTTTATTTAATGTCAATTATAAAAAACCTTAAACTAAACAGAAAACCTATTTAGAGATTTTAACATGTATAAATGTTTTGCCAATTATTATTATTATTATATTTATCTTGAAAAACAAAACAAAAAAAGCTCAAATCCAAGTTGAAGTAATCTAAATCTTGGACTACACAAATGTTTCACATGATGATGAGGTAATGCTGCACTCAGTTTGATTTATACGAGGGAATATTAAGGGGCTTGGTACAGTTGTACTAAGCTGCAAAATCAAGTTACTTTTCACTTTTCTCTTTTTACCTTCTTTCTGATAAACTTTACAAACTCTATAGCACCTTGTTCAATTCTTTTATTCTTCTGTCATTAATTATATAATTTCAATGCGATTATAATAATAATGAAAAAACAACAACATTTGTTAATCCTTTTTAAAGGGTGTACGAGAATATCCTGATTAAGAATCTGGTATTGTTTTCTGAAACAGGACAATTCATTGAAAACTGAAACAATCTAAATTACAACTGCAGAAAAGAAAACACAGATAAACAAACTAGAGAGACATGGAAATAAAGATATTTCTGGAAATTCAAGGAACACCACATAAATGCTGCTAATAGCCGAGGATGACACGAACAACATCGTTTCCCATCATCAATTCAGCTTGAGATACTTCATAAGCCTGAGACAACCAAATAGTTAAAATAAAATTAAACATGTGTGCATCCTAGAAAATATCGAAATGACACGGAAAACACGACAAAATTTACTGCAGAATGCAAGAGAAGACTTATGGCATTACTCCCTCAATTTGCTGTCACAAAATGACCACATTATTTATTTGAGAAGGACTCGTCACTGTTTTTGTACTGTTCAAGTGTTCAACTATTTGGAAGCTATAGCAATGTGGCATAATATTCTCCAATCAAGGAAAAGTAAGCTTATTGCCACGGAATCTTTAGCCATCACTTTTCGCAAACACTTAAATTTTCACAGTCAAAATTTTTGTTCACAGTAATTTCGGTCCACAAGAATTCTGTGACCTTGTTATCTGGCTTCCATCACTGCAATGCTTCTACCACAGATTCAAAAAATATATTTTGACATAAAAATGTTACTGTGAAAGCAGTTACACCTAATTGCATCAAGCATCAGTTAGGTAGTAGCTAAATAATTGAGTGTAGAAATTTCAACCTGAAAACTCAAGGTCTATAACAAGTAATTTTTCTGTTCAATGGCACAAGAAAACGAAAAAAAAAGAAATGTCAATGGTTTTAGTCTGCGATTTCTACCTTCGTTTTCTTGCATTAGAGTGACCCAGTTGCAGAACAATGCTGCATAAATCGTCACCTTCTGCTACTTTTTTTATTCTGGCCACTGATTGTTAACTATCAAACAGTTTTGCATTTTGCAACTGTTTGTGTGATGATTAGACTAGTCAACCCAAGAGGGACGAACAATGGAACGATGATAGATTAGATGATAATGCATGCATGAGAAGGATCAAAACAAGAAAGGTAATGTGAAAAATGTTGTTACTTAAATGACATGCAAATGATTCAGCACACGAAAAAGAGTGGAAAACAGAGATTTGGTTAAGATGCATTACTTGTCTCCATCATCAACATTGTTGGTGGTGGTGGTGCTGCTGCTTCCGGTGGACCTGTATTTGGGAAGAGGAACACGACCAGATTCAATGTGTCTGACATCCTCAACGAGGATCTCATAGTGTTTCTTAACTTCATCAGGTGTTTTGTCACCAACTGCTGCAGCCACATTCTGCCAGCGATCAGGGGTATCCTTGTCATATTTGGCAAGTGCTTTCTCAAACAGCTTGTTCTGTTTTTGGGTCCAAGAGGACTCAGAAGGCTTTTGCTTGGTGAGAGAGCTTGAAGCCATGAGTGATGAAAGAAGAAAGAGACTAAGAGAAAAAAGAAGAAGAAATTTCTTTGGTTGAAGGGAAAGTTTGTGTGAGTGTGAGAATATGCAGGTGGTGGTGATGTGCTTATATATTGGTGAAGCTAGTGGGTTATAGGTGATTAGGGAATCTGAGTATGCAAAAGTTATAAAGTCTCGTGACCCGTTCGCATTGGAACCACGAAATGATGCAGTACAAGAAGATTTTATTGGCCATAGCTCACATTCAGTGAAGGGAATCGGTTTAAAAAGAATATGGTTCCAAAAACAAGACTTGATTTAGCTTGATGGTACCGTTTTGTGAAGCTTATTAATGCATAGGAATTTTCCCAACACACCTTTTGTACTTTCTGTTAACTATGCAACCATTAATCAACTTCTTAGCATCAAAATCAAAATCACTCCAGTAAGGTAAGAGTTTAATGCTTAACACTGATTAATTAATCTATATGATGAAACATGTTAATAACAAACTCTTTTAAAATTTGTGAAGATTCTGATTAGTTTCATAAATTTGAGATTGTATAGTTGGTTATTGAAGTGAGTTAAATATTATAATGGACGAATAGAAAGAATTGAACGATCAAAATCCATAAATTCATTGTTGAATTTATTTAATGTGTGTATCGGAAAGATTTTGAGTTTGAATAAAAAATAATACATTTGAAAGTATATACTAATTTGTCAATTTAGTAGTTGAAATGTGAGGTTTAGTCTTAGTTTCACTTTAAGGTGCATTTGATAGAAAATTACTACCACAAAACATTGCTATGTTTATAAAAGTTTCAAGTTTCCAAATTAGGTTAGGTGGGTTGAACATTTGAAAATTTGTTAGAATTTGAGAGTTATTTGATGAGATTTTTGTTATCATTTATTGTTTTTTAATTGAAATAAATTATTTACGAGTATAACAAAATGTGTAATTTTTTGTTTTTTTTTTTATCAGCATACCATCTATTGAGTAAATATAAGTACTTGCAGTAAGTCTACAATATTCTCTTTGGGATTATCTATATTAAGTTTGTTGTGGCGATAAAACATTCTTTTGATAATATACAACACTTGAAACATTGTTGAGTGGTTAAACTCGAAGGAAAATTTTGACTTTCCTATTTTGTATTTAGTGTATTTTTGATAGCTGCAAATGACCACCTTTATCTCAATCATAAATTTAAACCACAAACATAAGTAAAAAGGATTTTGATTGAACTCATTTATGATTTGATAAGAAGATCATTACAAAACTTACTGCATATTTTTTAATTCAAGAAAAACTACTTCTTACCACTTTCTAATCAAACTGAAGTTTTGAATTTAAAACAATTTCACCTGTACAAAACAGTGGTTGTTTTTTTTACAAAACAAAAATCAATTCTCACTATTCCTCCAAGAAAATCAAACAAAATGATAAAACGTTGCTTTCAATGTGAAAGTTAAAAAGATAATTTTTTACTTTGAGGCGAGGCACACTGAGATCAAACACACCCTCAAAATAATATTGGAGATGGGATCATTTATGTTGTGTAACATGAGATTTGATCTCACTTATATATACTATTATGACTTTGCATTATATTTATTCAATGTAAATGAAATTATTTATGTCATGTAAAGTAAGATTTGTATTCACTTATATATTGTAAATCTGTATCATTTCTAATCAATATAAAATCTTCAACATATGAATTTACATTATTTCTAGTCGATATGAAATCTCTAACACGTGAATCTCTCGTCGATGTGAAATCTTTAACATGGTAACACAGTAATGCTGGTTTCTCACCCTCCCAAATGAATGACATGATGTAAGACAAGGTGGCAGCAAATAGTTTAATTTAAAGTTGGCAATTCATAGTAGTATAGTGTGCATGAAGAAAGTTTATTGGATGGGGTTTTTGGTATTCCATCGAAATTAGACTCAAATATTTGGAGTTAGAGATAAGTGTTCACAGGTATCTAAAAAAGCAGTGGTCATCACTTATCACTAACGTAATCTGAAAGACTGAGAAAAATTTGGCAAGAGGGGGGAAAGAGTTAAATTTTCAGCGTCTCACAAAAAATATTTTATTGTATTCAGTTCGTGAGATATTTAGAGATGGATTTTCCCAACCTTTGCTCAGAGCAACATTCCAAAAGGTTGTAAGGCTACCTGAAACCCGTACTACGATATCACCATACCACGTTTTTTTCTTCATGTTTTCGTAGCATTTTAAATATATCTCTTTTTTTTGTCTGGTTGGGCATTTGAAGGATTGTGTGTCGTCTCATTGGTGCAACAGTGAAGTACCGTTTTCATTTCTCCATAACCAGGATAAGCTCGTAAATCTCTACCCTCTTCCACTTTCTTTTTCTTTATAAACCTAACCTTCGCGTTGATCAATGTATCAAGGTTTATTCATTCAATATATTTAATAATTTCACATCGTTTAAGAGTCAAGATCAAGAATAATTTAAATACACTTTCTTTCTTCGTCTCTTTTAAAGATACAACCGTGATAAAAGTTTTAACCTCAAAAATAAACAATGAGATTGGAAAGAGTTATATGAATTTGGATTTTATGCTGAACATGAGGTTGAAAAGAATAATATGAATTTGGATTTTCTATTGGATTTTTCTATATTGTTCCTCTACTTTATCTTCACAATATACTGACGACCAATGATACAAAACAATACCCAGAGAATCTTATTTATGTTTAACTTTCTATGTTGCTTCATTGCATAAGTTCATGTACACATCATGCAGTCACTGAATATAGTTGTGATTTTCTTTTCCTGATAAGAAAATAATTTTATATTTAATTTTGCTTGTATGAAAAATATTAATTGAACTGTGCATGTTAGCCTCATCTTCTTTAAATCAAGAAAAAGAAATTGATTCATTGAAATATTAACTTGGAAAGTTAATTATGTATGCATGGCAATAGATATATGCATTCAAATTCAATGAACTAAGTCGTTTATAGTAGCTTTCATAACACATAGAGCTGACTCATCAGCTCTGTGTTTTTTTTTTTGCCTTCAAATATTTTTGGTTTTGCCAAACAAAAAGAAAGTTGCAGGTTTTATTCAAAAAAGGTAATTCACTAACCTTTTCTTTTCTGGTGTTCTCTAAATCCTCTAGTCATAACCAACCCAGGAAGCACTTTTTGTGAACCTTTGAAAAGTTATATTCATGAATCATTAGTTATTCCCTTTAATGGAACTATATATACTAATGAAGTGGAGTGAGTGGTCCTGTTTCTGAAGGTCTGATTTTTGTAGAATGTAGGTTAAGTTAAGTGAATGATGAGAGTCTACATTGCTCAACAAAACCTAAGGTCCAAGATCATTGGGGTATTTAATGTCACAAAAAGGAACTTGGTAATTCACCACTCACACTGGTCCCTGAAATCTCATGGAAAAGTTTGAGAGAATCTTAAAGGGATAGAGCGATTGAGAAAAGAGAGATAGTGTTCTTTATACCTTGAAGGCGTAATGGAGATAAGTAGATAAAGGTTTCAATTTTGGGAACCAACCAATTAGAATCATATTGGTTCAATAAGAAAAATAACATAAAAATTTAACAGAAAATTTAAATTCAAATTTAGAAAAATATAGAAAAGTGTGAAGGTTTAAAATGACGAGGATTGCACCTGTTAGCGGCCTGATATTGGAGGGAATCGAATGTTTCAACATTAATACTATGTTAAGAAATGAACTTTAGACCTAACTCAACTCTATAAAATCAACTTATAAAATGAGAATTGTACTTTTTTTTATATATTATGAATTGATCTTGTATCTGGAACTTCCAAAGTATTGAGACATAAAAGTTAAGTCATGCCACTTTATTTGGGAGCAAACAATAGGTGTTGACACTTCAATGCAAGGGTGCAGGGATTGATTCTACACTACAAACCTAACAACATTTTTTTCCCTTTTTTAATTGTTGGAGTGAACATATGCTAGTTACAAAACTTAATATAAATCATAATCAATTTTAATTCGATGTCTTTAACATGAATTTTCTTTAAAATATTGAATGAAACCATGGTTGTAGAAAAAAAAAAAACTGAATTTTAGTGACACTATACTCAATGAATATTCAACTTTAATAGAACAGTTTCATAGGATTCAATGTTTTCTCTACTGTGTATAAATACATGAAAAGGATCTTTGTTTTAGTGGACCACACATGGTTTTCAAACCCATAAAAAGTGGACTTCGACCCAAAATATTTATGTCCATTTACAACTTCACCACACAAACACAAAATGAGAATTGATATTTGTATCTCTAGGTTTTACTATGTACCCCCTTTCTTTATCTCTTTATCAAAATTACACACTTTCCGGAAATTAATTTAGAAAGTCAATCTTAATATAAATTTGATCCCATTAATGAATCTAAACTTCAAATTCAAAATTTGTTTTTTATATTTGGATTTGATATACCTGACATGAATCATCTGAGCTTGTTATTTACACGCTTAATAATGACAAACATTATGTGTAAGCTACATTTGATCTTTTATTGGCGTTTCCCAACCCGCCAATAAAATCTACTGTGATATTAAAGCAACTTGACATGTCGTCGAAAATTTCAATTTTTAATCATAAAAAATCATAAAATAATATATCTTTAAAAACATAAGAAAGGAATAATATAAAAATTTATTAAAAAAAAAATTCAAATTAGGGTAAACTTGCTTCATGGTGATCACAATCTACTTCTGTTTTATCTAACAGGTTTAATGTTCATAATTTATTAAAAGGAGGACAATGACGTAATTACATTATTAACTCATGCATGCAACATAGTTTTTCACATCGGTATTAATTATTATTTGTCAAGTACAAAAAAATAAGGTAGGAAACATTTATATAATGTGTGTATATATGTTAGATACATTTTATGGAATAAAAGATTACTATTTAATTTAAAAGAAACACTTACATTAAATTTTTATTATACATTCACAAATTTAAATTTATATAATTTTTTTTTCAAAAGAAAAAAATAAAAGATACTAGTTTACTCACAGTTGGCAACAACTATATTATGGTTTTTGAATCAGTGGGCATTGTTCATTTTATATATTCTCTGTGTAATGGGTCCAAAGAAAAAAAGATGGAGAATAGAATAGAATGTAATGGTTCCAACCAAGCGCGTATGAAGATGCCATTATATTCTTTTCATGTATCTATGTCATTATATAAGCAATAAGTAATATTTTTTTTTACTAATTTTATTTTAATTTAATATCTTTTAAATCAGAATAAATATTTATTATAAAAATATTATATATAAAATAAAAATAATTTTTATTATAAAAAATATTTATATTTATAATTAAAATTTTATTACTTATTATTATTAAAAAAACAAACATAAGTGTTCCTAGTATATATATTTTCACTAATAAAAAATAGTTTGTTTATGAGTTAATTTGTAAAAGTTATTTAATCTAACCTTTTGAAAAATTTATATTGCTGATGCAAGAAAGTATTAATATTTACATAACAAGTTAGTCTTTCACATTACATATTACATATATAAGGATTACAAATTTATTTTTTATTTTGACATTTATCACTAAAGTTATAGATTAATCTAGGAGATGCAAAGATTCATTTAAAACATTAACATATCGATTTTTTTTTATCATATATTTGAGATATGTTAATAATACCATTAATATATATAAATTCTTCATTATATATTTCAGATAATTATGTTAGCTAGGCCTATACTATACCATATTATTTTAACCAGACTATCTTCATTTAATCAAACATTATTTTTATATTTAACCAATTTTCGTCAATGAGTCTTAACTTTAATAATTTTATTACTTGAAATTTTGTTAATATTTTATAAATTTATTATTTAAAATAATTTATAATTTATTTACCTGTAATCATGTAACTTGTAGATTTTTTATTTGTTTACTGATAGTTTTGTTGTTTTGAAAATACTAATGAACTAACTTAAGAAAAACGGTATTTGTTAGGAAATATTCTAATGTATGTTACATTTTTTCTATTTATTACCTAAAAAATATTTGTTAATTATTTACTAACAATTTTATATCTGGAAAAAATATTTTTTTTAAATACTTTTGTTACTTTAAAATAATTTAAAATTTTTCTTTGTACAATATTATGAAACAAATCAACCAACTCGAGATGAGATGTGAAATTGAAAAGGATTAAAGTACGCTATTTTTTCTATTTTATTTAAATAATTTTTTACTTAAATTAGTATATAAATTATATATTCATCGTTTTTTTTTTCTGCTAATAATTCTTACTATGTGAAAAATTCAATTTAGTTTATTTTTTGAGCATTCTTTTGTATCATGGAGCAAATGAACTAACTCAAGAAAAGCAATCTGCAATTTTTTTTATTTCTTTTTATAAATTTGTTAATCGAAATAATTTATTTACTCATAATCTAACCCAAAGAATCTGTATTTCTTTCTATAACTCTGTTACTAAGAATAATTTTCAATTTATTAACTTTTTGAATTATTTTCCATCATGAAGAAAAATAACTTAAATCTAGGAATGTGACAATAACCATTAAGCTTTTAAAAATATTCATTTTTTTTTCTTCTTTATATCAGCAGAAGAGAAAACTCAATTTGTATGTATATTTCTCACTTGAAACAGTTCATAAGTTATATACTCGAAATTTATATATATATATATATATATATATATATATATATATATATATATATTTATAATTTATTTGACCTTTTAAACATTCTTTTATAATATGTTGTGGAACAAACAACTAAATCAAAGCAAGTCACAATAATCAGAAATACTTTAAAATAGTCCTCTTTTCTACTTCATTTTATCTATATATTTTTTACTCAAAATTATTTATTATTTATTTCAAGTAATTATAAATTATTTTGTATTATGTTGTGAAAAAATTAACTGAAGAAAGAGAGGCAACAATTAGCTATTTTTCAAAGGTACGTTATATTTTTTTTACTTCATTTTATCCATAAACTTTTTTCTTGTAATATTTAATAATTTATTTACGCATAATTTTGTTACTTATAAAATTGATATTTTTTTTATGACTAAAAAAATGTATTTGTTTGGCAAAGGAGTTGAAGATGTCTGTGCATTAAATAAGAGAAGGAAGCCCATAGCATCCACCTGTAAGCTTGCAAGTGGCCAAATTCATCAATGCATACTCTCAAAAATCCAACCTCTCTTACTTTTTTCGTCTATATTTATATTCATATACTATCTTTTTATTAATAATACTTTCTAACAAATTAAATAAAAAAGACATATTTACTTTCTTTAAAATATGAAAAAATATGAGGGGCCTGGAGAAAGAACTAGGATTTCCCAATACATCGGATCTGCTGCTCTCTTTCAATGCTTCTTCATATGCCATCTCCTTTTCCCAATTATTGTTTTCGAACACATATCACTTCCATAAGATAAGAACCTTTCCAATTATTTTTCCAAAATTTATTAGCAGGTGCCAGCAATTAGATCCTGTGAATTTTAAGTTTTAAAAAGCTTTATAAGTATAAGTGTTTGTCATAAACATTTTAAGTTCAAATGATTTATCTTAATTTTTTTTTCCATTTTACTTTTAAAAGACATCTTAAATAGATTAAGAAGGAATATATATTTAAATGTTATCGTGAATGAGTAAAAGTTTCCTAACTTTATACCAGAAATTGTTAGAAAGTTTTATTTTTATCAGAAATAATGTTAATAATTTAGAATATATAAGTGAGTACAAATTCTAACTTATTAGTCAGTTCTCTAAAATTGAATTGAATTCAAAATTAACTTCTTAAGAGGAAACTTGATCAAACATTAAAACTAAAATCGTCGACTAAAAAATCTTAAAATATTAACATCATATGAGTGAAGAAATGTGAAGTGAATTTTGGTTGAATGTACCTGAATCTGTGGTGGTGGTAGTACTACTTTGTTGCATGAAAAACAAGTTAATTAAGGCAGTGATATTTTTCATGATTGACACAAGTATTGGTGAAGCTATAGCCATGTCAAAACATGTGTTTATGATGAAGTATAATGATGAAGCAGATTTTCTAGAGATTAATGATGGAAGAGATTTGACTAATTGGGGAAAAAAGATAAGAGGGCATTGTTTATAGAGAGTGTGTAAGGTATAAATGCAGTGTATGGAAAGAGTTAGTGAAAGAAAATAGAGAATATATAGATGGAAAGCACTTGAGGAACTAAAAAAGAAAGAGTGACATAGTTTTTGTGTTGATGTAAACCACAAAAAAAGTGATATGATAGAGGAAATGAGATTGAGATGGAGGACCCATTTTGAAGTGTATGTATGCAACTGGTGCATAGGAAGAGGGGACCTATAGAGAGATAGAGTTGAAAGAGACATCAACCAAAAATAAAGTTACAAACATTTTCAAGAGATAATGGAAGTTGCCTTCATCCTCTCTGGACTTGTTCCTCATCACCTTTACCTTCCGCTATTGCTTCAAGCTTCAAATCGCAGCATAAATTTCCAACCAAACCATGATTTAGACAATGCTGTTAGTGTCAACTTGCTACTTCCATATCACACTCTTGCTAAACATTCTCCTCACATTTTACCAACAACTCTTCACCTTTCGTTAACATCGCATCAAAACATTCATTACCGGTCATAGTCGTCGAAAGATTGTGATTTTATATATATATATGTATCACATTAGTCTTACACACATAAAACATTTAATACTACTTTTAATCCAAAATTTTAAGATAATAAATTTATAAATATTTCATCTTATATAGTGTTTAATTTTATCTTTTCTATCCGATATAAGACTTTGACTTATTATTCTGAACAACTTGTCTCATTACAATAACTAAACATCCTCATAAGCCACTAAAACAAAAAAATCTGTCATGTTTAGCAACTAAGTATGGGGTCAATTCTTCTTAACCCATCAATCACTTTCCTTAAAGTGGAACCTCGAATATTTTTAGATTATGTGGTTTTGTTTATCAAACGTAAGTAACTGGTTCGAATAGACCTGTATTCATAGTTCTAACATGCTAGAACTTTCTCTCATCTATATTGCAAATGTTTTATTTTAGAATACATTCTTGTCCGCTGGAATAAACAAAAACACACATAATTTATGTACTGTTTGTACATCCAATTTAAATAAAATGAAAACACATAATTGTGTGTAATTTTCTTGTAAATTTAAAGTTTTCTTCTTTTTTTATTTTACTTGTATGTTTGAAGCGAGATGCAAATGAATACATTCTTTGACGATACAACCACCGCAAGTACTGATAAAAGAGATTAGAAAGAAACCATTATGACGAAAGTACTATTATTGTAGAGTTTAATTAATTACAAAGTTGATTAGTCGAAAAAAGAAAGAAAGAAAAAAAAAACCTGCCGTTTCGAAGCGTTGGACACGCCCACGTGGCGGTCATATCAGTGGGCCCCACGGCCACAGCCTCGGTTATGGTTACATCAATAGACCATATGTCCCACTCTCTCTATCTTAATTATTCCGGTCATATTTTTATTTCCTTTTATTAATTATTAGTGTGATTGAAATAAAATAAAATAAATAGAGAAATTAATTTCCCTCCGTTTATATATACCCACCCTATCTCTCTGCACTTCCTTAACACTATTCCAGTGTTTCTCCGTGACCCTACGTCGTTTTTCCTTTTTGTTTTCCACACACACCGCGAGGCGCGTACTTTCGGATCCGCTACTAGCCCAACAACGTAGCGGTGCCTAATCCTTAGGAATAACGAATAACCATAACAGCCTCAGCATGTTGCATTGTCTCAACGGTTCGGGGAATCTAGGAGCCAGTTGTTCGGACATGACAGTGTTGGAAAGACAAAGGGAAGCAACCATGAAGTGGCAACACCACCATCACGACAATCACCAACCTTACTGTTCCGCTACGGAGTTTCACGTTAACCTCGTTTTCTCTTCTTCTTCCAACAACCTTCCTCAGAGTCAGGGCTTGGCCATGGCGCGTGAGCGTGATGATTCCGCGCTCTCTCAGGTGTTGGCTCATTCTCTCAAACCCGACCCGGGTCTCTGCCCCGAATCGGACAACGGATTCGGATCCTCTTCCGGTTTTTTACCCAAGGAAAACAATAAGAAGAGGAAGGCGCTGAACTGCAAGGTACCAGAGAATGCTGATAGAGGGTTATGATTCGGTGTGGTGTGGACTATTGTAAGGCAAACGTGACGATTTTTTTTTTTTTTTCGATTTTGTTTAGGTTGCTGCGGAGAGTGATAACAAAGAGAAGAGAGTGAAAGGAAGTGGTGAGGAAGGAGAATCCAGAGTGACAAACCAAACCGGCAACAGAAACGGCAAATCCAACGCAAATAAGAACAACAGAGAAACCTCTGCGGATTCTTCGAAAGGCTCCGAGGTTCAGAACCAGAAGCGCGAGTACATTCATGTCCGAGCGCGTCGTGGCCAAGCCACTGATAGTCATAGCTTAGCTGAAAGAGTGAGTGAAAAAAAAAAAAAAACCTAAGTACCATATTAAACGACGCGTTTTGTTTCTATTTGTGTTTGTTAATGCGAGCGTTTTGTTTTGTTTGATGCAGGTCAGAAGGGAGAAAATTAGTGAGAGAATGAAGTATTTGCAAGATTTGGTTCCGGGTTGCAACAAAATTGCAGGCAAAGCTGGAATGCTTGATGAAATCATTAACTATGTTCAGTCTCTTCAACGACAAGTCGAGGTTAGAGTTTGTTGGTCCCTGTGAAATTAATTAGGCTCTTCACTGTTCATGTTGGAAAAGTTGAATTTTTTATGCTTTCAAGTCTAAGGACACTTGAATTAATGTCCGCGCGTGACTTATAATGTTTATCATTGCATGCAGTTCTTGTCAATGAAATTAGCGGCTGTAAATCCAAGCATTGACGAACTGTTTGCCAGAGAGGTATGCACAGTGACTCAACTTTTTTCTCCTTTTCTATTAGCTGGATTCAGTATAGTAACAGCTTCTTAACATGTGACGGAAAATTACAAATAATCACATTATAATCACAAATACACTATATATATACTAGGAGATTTTACCTTAAAAAACTTGGATTATGTTCTTGCATCTGTTTATGACATAACTGTTTATGTTTGATTCCTACAGGTGTTTCCTTCATGTGGTCAAGGTTTACCCAACATTGGGATGGCATCGGATATGAGTATGTGTAACAACCCCTCGTATGTTCAGTTGAATTCGACACAGCAACTTGTATCATGTTTTGGTGGATTAATAAATAACGTGGGGATAAGCCCTCCGAATGTGGGAGTTCGAAGGAACCTTAGTACTACTACTACACATGTACCTTTGCCCGAAGCGTTTATTGACTCGTCCTGTTTCACTGTATGTTTCCCTTTTGTGTATGCAATTGTAGTGTTGTTGTTGTTGTTGTTCTGTAATGATTGCTCTTGTAGTGTCTAATAACTACGTGCACTGCAGCAAATTCTACCCTCTTCCAATTGGGAAGGTGATTTTCAAAGCCTTTACAACGTTGCTTTTGATCAAGGGAGAGCATCATCATCATCTTTTCCTTCTCAGCCATTTACAGGTAGCTACAAATTTATGACTTGTCAAATCACTGTTTTTTTCTAAGCCTGATATCCTTAAAGTAGAAAGTAGAAGCACAGCAGAGTGGATTTTAATGGCTGATCGAGACACGACAGTCCCACAGACATTGATAAGTCCTTTTTTTTTTTTTTTTTTAAAATGAAGAAATTTTTCAAAAGAGTCTTTTAATCATGCAGCCATCAAGCCAGTTGTCTCTTTTATTTGTTTCTTACATCACTTTCTGACCTACAGAGTAGTGGCAAAGTTCTTTGCAGCTTGCTCAATAACATTAGAATGATCGATGCTAATTGCCATGTATAACACGTTGTTTTGATACCAGACAAACAAATTAACTTACGAGGTTGCAAGTTTCTCTTTTCGAGATTCTTCTTAGTTGTTTGGATGATGAATTGTTGTTGTAAACATGGTTTTATGTATCTGCAGGTGTAGTTGAAATTAGCAATCCGAAGATGGAGATGTAAACGATCGAGATTATCCATTTGATTTTGTTGGATTGGCTCACTCGGAAGAGCTTTATGGAGATTTTTTTCTAAGTACATAACATATATTTGTTGTATACTACTCCGTAGAATAAATAAGATCATATTAGTGGCTGTTAACTTCACTCATTTTTACACTTGCACGTTTAATGTAGTATATATATATATATATATATATATATAATTGATTGAAAAAATGAAAAAGTTGATCGCGATGTCACGTGTGTGACCACGCACCTAATCCATTATACATTAGGCTTGATGGCAACCTTCCACTGCTATTTAAACCTCTCTTTCTGCTAAACTAAACTAAACCAAACAATAATAATAATAATAATAATAATAATAGTATTATGCAATAAATATTGGAAAGATATAAAACACATAAAAGATAGCAAAAGTTAACATGAATGGAGATATAAAACACATAGAGCTGCCGTCATATATTCTACCTTTGTTGTGGACAAAGCTACCACATTTTGTTTCTTAGATGCCTCAAGAAATTGCCCATGTTTCTAGAATAAATACATAGTCTGAAGTGTTTTTTTTATCATCCAAATCTCCAACATAATTGCTATCTGAAAATGTTGAAAATGTTAGCAGTCTTAAACTTCTAGTTTCCTTTTTATACCAAATTCCAAGAAAGATGTACCTCTGATGTACCTCAAAACATGTTTTGCTGTCATCCGATGTGTGGTAGTAGGATTAGTCATGAATCTGCTAAGTAAACTTACTATATACATCAAGTCCAGTCTAGTGATAGTTAAATACATAAGACTGTCAATTAATTGTTTGAACAGAGTTTCTTCAACACCTTGTTCCTTTGTATTCTTGGACAGTTGAATCCCTAACACCATAGGATTCTTCATTGCACTGTTGTCCTCCATACCAAAACGAGACAATGTCTCTGCCAATTAATTTTAAAATATATTTGAAATAAAATTGTTATTATTATAAATGTTAAATATGTTTTTTCCTTGATTTTAAGTGAAAATTCGAATTAGTTCCTTTTCAAAATTTTGGCCATATTTAATCACTCAACTTTAGAAATTTTGTTATTATTATTTCTTTTAACCAAATTTTGTTAAGTGTATTTAATATTTCATACGCGTTTTATGATAGTATCTGAGTTGTTTATAACGTTTGATATATCTTCTTCGTGCTTAAACTTAACAAACAAAATTTGGTTAAATGACTAAATCAACTCATTTATAAAGATGAGAGACTAAATTGATCCAAAATTTGGAAAAGGGACTAAAATGACTAGATCCACGCAATTATAAATATGAGGAACTAAATGTATCCAAAGTTTCGAAAAGGAACTAGTCTCAATCTTCACTGAAAGTTAAGGAACCAAAATTACATTTTCGTAGATGAGAAACATGTTTGAAACGTAAACTTTGGTTAAAATGATTAAGTCCACACATTTATAAAGATAAAAACTAAATTGATCCAAAATTTCAAAGATGAACTAATTATAATTTTTCTAAAAAGTTAAGACAACAAAACATATTTTACCCTTATTATAATATTAGTTTGTAGAAAAAATAAATGAGAAATAAAAGATAAATTTAAAATTTTAGAATGGAAAATAATGTTTCAATACTAGATGGAAAATAATGTTCCAAAATATCCATTTAAAAATAAAAAAAAAGGATTATTTTGAGAATTTTTTTATGAGTAATTTTTTTAATTTAAAAAATTATCAAATAAAAGAACAGTTAATTAAAAACTATCATTTAAGATGTAAAAGTTATAAGATAATTATTTTAGTTTAAAAAAATGTATCACAGAAATTCCTTTATATATAATTCTGTAAAAAGTCGTTGGAGAGAAAACTTATCCTTTGATTTCTAATGTAAAAATAACCCATCGCTTCTATGAATACTTTGAACTTATGATGTTACTAATTAAAATTAACTACTAATTTTGTAGGAAATAAAATGAAGTAATTTAATTATTTTATTGATATTCAAGTACTTCACTATTTTTTTAAAAAGACAAAAGTTTTTGGATTACTTAAAACTTTAAAATTTAAACCCAATATATTTCATAAAAAGAATACAATTTAAACCATAAATTTGGCTCTCGAAAGTAGCTATCTCTACATGTGTGGGGGTAGGGTTGTGCATATGCTCAACATTTATAAAAGTGAGGCCAATCCAAACATTTTATAAAATGGAACATTTAATTAATTGAACTAATAAAATTAACTAATGTTTGGAAATTCACCTTGGATGATGGATTGCCATCAATTTCTTATGAGATCTAAATTAATCCAAACAAATGAATCAATTGTTAGACAAGAATATTTAAAATAATATTTTTATAATCTGATTTTAAAAAAATCATGAAATGTATTATGAAACAAGTTTTCTATAATACTACTTTTGAAATAAGCTTTTCAGAAAATATACAGGACTTTTCAAAATGAGATTTTTAGAATGAATTTTTTTAAAACAATTCTCAGAAACAACTTTTTAGAATGAATTTTTTTCAGTATTATTTTTTCTTCTTCCATTCTGTTTTTTTTTTAATAGAAATGATGATGACATAGTGGTATGATATATGTAAGAGGTATTTTAATCTTTTTGACTAATGTAGGATACAGGAAACAAAAGGCTTAAAAAAATAAAGAGATACCTCTAGAAAAAATAAAATTAATGTGTTGGACTTCACTCATGTTATAACTATTGGACCAAGGAAAACCAGATTCTCTTAACTTTTGGGTCTTTCTTCCTACATCTCAAGCATTTCTTCTACATCTCCAAACAAATTTTAAATTCTCTAAAAACTTTTTGACCACTTAAAAAAAACTCACAGATATCACACCCTTAAAATTATTTCTGGATATCGACTTCCGAAAGTCAAAATATATCACTGAAAGTCGATTTTCGGAAGTCAAAATATATCACCGAAAGTCGACTTCCATAAGTCAAAATGTATCACTGGAAGTCGACTTCCAAAAGTCAAAAGTTATTACTGAAAATCGACTTCCGAAAGTCAAAAAACATTACTGGAAGTCAACTTCTGGAAGTCAAAAAATTAATTATATTTTCAATATTTTTAATTCTTTTTAAAATTTATGTTTTCTAACTTTTATTTTATTTTTTAAAACACATATTAAATATATTAAAAATTATAAAATATTTAAATTTAAAAGAAAAATTACTTTAGAAAGTACAAAATAAGTAAAAAAATTCTAAATAAAAAATTAAAAAATAAAATAGAAAATTTATTTAAATTAAAATAATAAAACTTTAAATTTAAAAAAAATGAAATATATATATATATATATATATATATATATATATATATATTCTGTTTTTAGTTAAAGTTTTACTATTTTAATTTAAATTATTTTTCTATTTTATTTTTCATTTTATTTATTTTATTGATATTATTATAATTATTTTATTTATATATTTAATGTGTATAGTATTTTATATTTTATTTGATTTTTTAATTTTCTTGAAAATTTAAATATTTTAATCATATTTTAAAAAAAATTCAATTATATATTTTTTATATTTTTAAATTTAAATTTATTTTAATATAATTTATTAAAATTTTAATAAAAATAAAAAAGAATTTAAAAAAATCATATTTAAAATATCATATATATATATATATATATATATATATATATATATATATATTTTTAAAAATATATATTTTTTTATTTATATATATATATATATATATTTTTTTTTTTTTTTTTTTTAATTTCAAGTTTTATTATTTTAAATTCAATTTAAATATTAAATAAAATTAAATGAAGCAGAATAAATTTTGTAGTTTTTTGTTTTGTTTTTATTTAAAGTTTAATATTATTTTAATTTTACTTATTTTTATATTTATATTCATTTTTCAGCATATTAAATGAAAATAAAATTATATATATCGATATTAATATTTTTTATTTTTAAAATATATATTAAGAAATATGAAAATATAAAAAATAAATAAAACAATAAATAATAAACTAAAAAAAATTAAAAGTTAGAAAACATAAATTTAAAAAAAAATAAAAATAGAATTATTTTTTTATTTCCGGAAATCGACTTCCGATAATGTTTTTTACTTCCGAAGTCGACTTGCGATAATAATTTTTTACTTCCGAAAGTGGACTTTCGGTAATAATTATGATAATATGATTTAAAATAAAATATATTAACTTATAATGTTTTTCTATTATAATAAATATATAATTAAAATAGTAACATAATTTAAGTTTTGGTGTTTATGAAATATATTTTAATTTATAATTATAAATATTATTTCTAATAAAAAATCATAATATTTTTTTCTTTAAGTATATTCTAATTTTAATTTATACTTTTGAAAATTATTTTTTATGTTAATTTATTTTATATATATTTTTACTTAATAATAATAATAATATACCACATTTTTTTATCAATTATAACATTTTTTTAATCTATCAAACTCATTGTATTACTCACTAACTTTTATACATATTCCTTTCTTTCTCACTATCTTTTCCTTAATCGAAATAATTTTTATTTTTTTTCAAATTCACTCTCAAAACATCTTTAAAGATAAACACACATTTATACAGCAAATCATATATGATTGATTCAAAACAAAATTTTCTCAATGTAAATTAATTCATGATTGTATAAATTAAATAGAAGATGTTTTATATGCATGTCAAGAAATATTATTTAAGATGGTGGTTACCAATTTGATATAAATAAATAAATTTAATTGTTATTTTAATTATTTTTCAATTGAAAACGATATTCTATTATTACGTGATTGAACAAATGAATTCTATTAGGATTTAAAGAAAACATTTTTTTAAAGGAAATAGATGAAGTTCATCGTGAAAAAATTAAATTGATCAAAATTCGGTAAAACAAAATTTCCCACCTCTCTCAGTTTGAAAATAAAGTTCAATTTTAACATTGTATTAGAGTTATTGTTTAAAAAGTTTTATTTTTGTATATATGAAAATGAGAAAGAGTATGTTAGAAGTCTCACATTACTAGAGATAAAATATTACATTTTATAGTATATAAGTGAAATGCAAAGGATACCGTAGGTTTTCATTTCATGATTATTCTTTATGAAAATGTTTCTTTTCTCTCTATTTATTTTTCAAATTTTCTAATCATGGCATGTGGTAAAAGTTTCCATACCTGTCATCATTGGATTTATATTTTATTTAATTTTATTTCATTAAAAAAATGTTTAAACTACTATCACAATTTATTATATTTTTAACTGCTTTAGTTTTTTTGGAAAAAAATTATTTATATTATAGTTTCATCCCCTCAAGTTAAATAATTTAATTTTACACCATCAAATTAGTTAACTATTGTATTTTACCTATATTTACAATTTTTATTTTTATTTTCTTAGAAATATGAATAAAATAAATAAAAGTAATATAAAATAAAATTATATTAAAATTTATGAGAAAGAAGTTTGTGAAGTGTGTTTGGAAAGTTTATCGACAAAGAAAATGAAGCGTATTTTACTAAATCATCTTTATATCTTAACTTATTTATAATTTTACTTAAATTAAATTAAAATTATCATTACAATCTATTATATTAATTAATATTTAAAAAAAAACTAAAGTTATATTATAATAATTCAAATAAATTACAGAAGGCCTAGCGAACGTCTTGATTCTTAGAAGGCACCCATTCTAAATTAAGGCAGCCACATTTTTGCATTCGGTGAGGCTACATAGCATTTAATTTTAATTTTTCTTTGAATGAAATAATTATTAATATGGTAATTTTTTTATTTAAATTTTTATACGTATGAAATTATCACTGATTGTTGAAAAGTTTAAAATTACTATATATATATATATATATATATATATATATATATATTATCTATTATCTATAATTGTAGTTAAGTGTTAATTCAATACATATTGTAAATTATTATTAATTATTTATAAATTTAAAATTATTATCTATTATCTATTATCATTTATTTACAATTGAAATTTAATGATTATTGAAATTAAAATATTATTATTGATTTGTTGGAAATTAAAAAATATTATTTATATTATCTATTATCAATTCAACAATTATTTTAATTAAAGTGTAAAGTATTCAGTATAATTAACACCTAATAAAATATAAATTAATAATTTATAAAATCATTATTAACATAAATTGTGTTATTGTTTTGGGAATTAAAAATGTTAATGTTATGATATTTATTATGTGTTATTGTTATATAATCTTTGGTTAATTTTTAATATTTTTTTAGGAATTTTTAAGTTATGATATTAATGTATATTTATTGTAAAGATATTATTTTTATTTGTATTTATATTTTTCAAAATACATTATTATTTTTAAATATTATTTATTTTAAATTGTAATATAAAAAATATGTCAGAGATTATCGTGGTAAGAAAATATTGACTATGTTGTTTTTCTATAACAACAATACTTTTGTCATAAAAATAATATATTTATTTTTATATTTATATTTTTCAAATTATGTTATTATTATTTATTTTTCTTTTTATAATTTTTTTTATTTGAACTTTTTATATAAAAATAATGGTGCAGTGGCACTAAAAGTTTAGTCTTTTTAACTTTTTTATTTAGATTTGTATTTATATAAATATTTAGTGTGGCAAAAAATAAAATACTTATATATAATTAAATATAATTATTGTTTTGAGTTGAAGTTTGTTAAACAATCATGTGTCATGAAAGTCATCAAATAGAACATAAAATAAATGGACATATGTCAATAGTAGAATATTAAACAACTATGTGTCATGTTCTCAAGGGTTTGGAAATTTCTTTCTTTATTTAGTTTTGTGCATTTATTTTGGTGTCCAAATTTTTTTTTCTTATGATGGTTTCAATTATTATATGTATAAATTAATATAACTGACGGAAGTTGCCATTAAATATAAGTCGGTTTATGTCTTCGGCCACTCCAATGAAGTAGTTAATTTTCCATGCGATTCTTCACCATTTATTTATTTATCCCTATAAAATGTGTCTAATATTTAATTCCAAGTTGATAATCACATAATTAAGTTCTTAATTTTACAAGACATAGTTAACGTGTTTTTAAAATTTATTTATCGATTTTATCTCTATAAAAGAGTACACATTAGAGATAAATACCTTTCTAATAACTACTTTAAAAATTCCATTTAAAATTGTTTTTCAATTTTATTTTAGTTTTATTATCAACTACAAACTTAATATATGAATCATGATGATAGAAAGGTAATATATGAATTATCAGGATATCTTTTAGATTTGAGTATTATCTTTTATGTATAACGTTATATAAAGTTTTACATTAAAAACTCTTAGTTAAAATTAATAAATCATTTTTGTTCTAGACCAAATTAAATGAAATTTATCAAAATAAATAAATATATACACAACAAACGAAAAAAAAAAATATTAAACTGAATCAGAGTTTTAGTAAATTAAATTCATTATTGTCACAATATATTTAAGTTATATTTGCGTTAAATAATTCTTAAAATTATTTGGTGTCATGACTTAGTCAAAAATCAACAATCATAAACTTAACTTGCTCAAAAACCAATTTCTTTTCTTTGACTATTTCTCTATGTATTCAATGTTAATGTGCCTACCTCAACTTACACTTCTATTATTATTAGCTCTAAATACTATAACAAAATTATCATAATATAAATTTAATGGCCTAACAATTAAATCTACTTTGAATTCATGTATGAAATTCTTCAACAGTACATCGTATGAGTCTCAAAACAAGAAAAAAAATTCAATCTTTATAATAGAAGTAGTGGTCAATGCCTGCTTTATCCTAATCCATTATACGGTTCCACACGTTAACATCAAATTATAATTAAATGTTAATTGTCTGGTATCAATATAGCCGATAAATTATAAATCGAAGTAATATATTACCTATAATTTATCAGTTTATTTGTATCTAAGGATAACATTCTTTAATATTTGTAACATTCTCAATTGCAGATCATCTTCTTTATTTATATCTTTATAAAGATTTTAAGATTCACTCGTTCCACATTTTTCATTGTATAACTGTTAAAACAATTTAATTAATTAAAGATATAATTGTTATGAAATAAAGTGAATAATAGAGACAAGAGAGAATAATAGATAATAGAGAATGGAGAATAGGGAGCAACTGATCCGTGTATTATTATTGATAGGAAGAGTCTTATTTATAGATACAATATGTAATCCATAAAGGAAACAAATCAACTTAGTTAATACAAATATTTACTATAAAGAGTAGTGAATCATATGAGTAAATGTATCAAATCAATGGACAATCATTAATTCATAACACTCCCCCTTGAGTGCCATTGATAAAGAATGTGTCTCGTTAAAACCTTACTAGGAAAAACCCTTTGGGATAAAAAACCTAGTGAAGGAAAAAGAGTACAACATTCTGTATTCTTTAATACAATATTGTTCATCACATATTCTATTTCTTCCCCTCATGTAAACTTACATCATTAAGGTGACAGAGTCCGAATTTGTGAGTCATTTTCTCAAAAGTTTTTCTTGGCAAAAACTTTACAAATAGACTTGTCATATTTTCAGATGAACGAATTTTTGGATATCTATATCATCTTTTCAATTGAACAATACATTATTGTCTTCATATATGGTTGTTGATTCCATCTTTCTCGGGGATAGTCACAAGTTTCTTGCACATGTTGAATTATAAACCTTAACCAAACATATTCACAACTTTCCTCGTAATTTTGTATGATTAGACGATGTTGCTACTATGATTTGTTTCATATACCTTCATGAAACCATTGTGCTACCACATGTGAACAAACATCTTGTTTGTGATCAACCATTGTGACATTGTAAGAATATGTAAAATAACATGCATATTCATAACCCATTGGTCTGAATCTGAATCATTTGGATGGAATAAGCTCATATTCGTAGTACCCTTAAAGTAACGAAGTATATGTTTTACTCCAAACCATTTTCTTCTTGTAGTTGAAGAATTATATCTT
>Ga0214542_1000885_pt1 | contig 58138 bp, 26 predicted proteins | sample CNSS1metaG_FD_160096 | JGI IMG/M metagenome (GOLD analysis project Ga0214542, IMG submission 160096) | Root nodule microbial communities from cowpea collected in UCLA plant growth center, Los Angeles, California, USA - CNSS1 | ecosystem: Host-associated > Plants > Roots > Nodule | place: USA...
AAATTTAAAAAAAATCTTAAAAAAAAAAAAAAAAACAAAAAAAGAAGAAAAGTTCGCTAGACTAACAACTTTAAAGGACAGTCTAGGCAAAAATAAGGCAAAAAAAAGTGAAAAAAAAGAACAAAATAATGGACATCTTGTTACATGAACTAAATTATTTTCCTTTGAATTAAAGTTTTTGTTGGAGAAAAACAACCATGATTTGAAATGATGTGTGGTCATGTTTCTTTATAAAAAAAATAAAAACAAAATAAAAGTAATTATCCTTTGCTACCCAATTTGAGCCTTCCAAAAAATTTCTTTCAAATTACCCCAAAACAAGGATCATCCTTCCACTGATGGTTGACATAATATTTGCATTTGTTTCATCTGACTGGTAGTTCACCAATACAAAAATATCAAAATAAAAAGAAAAAATAAAAAGAAAGAAATGATATGGTTATATAGAGCAAAAAAAACAAAATTTTGAAGAATGAGAATAAAAGGTCAAAATATAGAAAAAAAAGGTGAACAAGAAGAAGTTAAACAAATTTTGAATGAAACACTATTCAAAGATCCTTGTAGAAACGATCCTCACATCACTTGTTTGGGCCTTTACTATCATTTACTTCCATACCACTAGCCTTGGCCACAATACAAGCCTAATAAAGTCCACATAGATCAAAGATTGGTTGTCATCTTTCGAAGGTTTAAATTTAGAGGAAAGTTTTGATTTGCTAACAGGTTTGTTCTAAAAAAAAGATAAAAAAAAAAGATTGAAAAAGTGTGTTTAGAGATTTGCTTTTAAACACTTGGGTAGATTATTCTTGGGTGACATATTTTCAAAGCTTAAGTAAGACAATTAAGCTAAATTTGGGTTGTCCTCTTTCAATTCATTCTTCATGAAATTCCATTTTTGCTCATATAGTATCCTCCGCTCTAAGCCTAAACCTTGACCAACCTTAACATAGTCTATCTTTATCAATCCCAAACCCAAACTGGGGCCGTCCCTTTGTTTGTGATTCTGAATTAGGGCATTTATTTACATTAAAGACTCTGATCACATTAGGGGCAACTTGTGAAGACCCCGTCATTTTCTTAATCTCCTCATTTGGGAAAAGTCTAACATGCTTTTGCACCCTAAGACCATCCCAAGCTCTCACACTAAGGGCAAATTCTTGAAGTACCCATCTTTTCCTTCACACCATCCAAAACTAGGGAAAGCCCAAACATATTTTGTGCCCTGAGACCAATTCAAATTGGGGCAACTCCCTAGTTAATCTTCATCACCTCATCCAAGCCTTTCCAAGCCCTTGGCAATTTCATGCATGTCATTCAAATAGTGTTTCAAAAGAAATGATTAAAAAAATGTTTGTTAGTAAATTGATTAGACCAAAGAAATGATTTAAAAAAAAGTAAAAAAAAAATATCAAAGTAGAATAATTCCATGAATTGAAAATAACAATGAAATGGGGAACAATTCGAATGTTTTTTTAAAAAAAATGCAAAAGAAAATTCATACATAAGGTAATTCATACATCATACCAAGCCAATGCATATATGAGTCATTCATCTTTTTGAATAAATTAGTTTACATCTTTCCAATCAAAACCCTCTTCACTCATATGAATGGTTATTAAATGCTTGCGTTTTAGAAGGAAGAAAATTAAAAAAAATACACAATTTGGTTTCTATGATGTTTCTCAAATTTTGGTCCTTTTCATTTATATGAATGACCAATATACCCTAAGCCTAATTTCCATTGGCCCCTAAGTCCAATTCCCACACTAGTTCCTAACCCTAGATTTCACACTAACCTCAAGCCCAGTTTCCATACTGGCCCCCCAAGCCCAATTTCCACTAGCCCCTAAGTCCAATTCCCACACTAGTTTTTAAGCCTAGATTTCACACTAACCTCAAGCCCAGTTTCCACATTAGCCCCTAAATCTAGTTTTTTCTGGCCTCAAAGTTTTTTTTTCTAGCCTCTAAGCCTAGTTTTCTTTGCTCTCAAATTAAAAAAAAGGAAAATGAAAGAAAGCAAATTCCACCCATGCATCCACGCATGCATGTATGCATCATCATATAGGTTGAAAAAGAAAATCATAACATGTCATGCATCATCAAATCATCCATCACACTCCACAAAATCATTGAAAATCATTTCAAAAAAAGTCAACAATGCTAGTTTTTTGTTTAAGTCTCAAAAACGTTAGACATTCACTTGGTGTTTGTCGTCAATTCAAAAGCAAAATTTAGGTTCTCCTTGTATACATCAAGACCCTCTGCAAGGCAATGGTCATTGATTCCTTTGTCACATTGAGGCCCTCTGTGAGGCAATGGTCATCGATCTCCTTACATCAAGACCCTCTGCGAGGTAATGGTCATCAATCTCTTCACATCGAGGCCCTTTACGAGGCAATGCTCATCGATCTCTTTACATCAAGACCCTCTGCAAAGCAATGGTCATTGATTTCTTATGTCACATCAAGGCCCTCTGCGAGGCAATGGTTATCGATCTCCTTACATCAAGACCCTCTTCGAGGCAATGGTCATTGATTTCTTATGTCACATCAAGGCCCTCTATGAGGCAATGGTCATCGATCTCTTTACATCAAGACCATCTGTGAGGCAATGATCATTGATTTCTTTGTCAGATCGTGACCCTCTACGCGATAATGGTCACTAAATCTTTTACATATAAACCCTCTCCTCGGGATTGGTCTAATCTTTTCTCAAAATGTCAAAAAAAGAAAAATTTTGGATCGGAACCCTCTACATGGTAATGTTTGCCGAATCCTTTCGATCTAGACCCTCTCCTCGGCATTGGTCTAAAAAAAAAACAACAAAAAGAATTAGTGTCTCAAATCGAGACCCTCTACTTGGTATGGTCAAGTTTGTCTTCAAATTTATCTTCTTTTGAAACTCGAACGAAATGAGTGTTTTTATCTTTACTTATCTTTTATTACCATAAAATATGAAAAAGTCAAATTTTCATATTATCTAATAAAATCTAAGTAAAGAAGGGCAGCTGTCAACACCCAATTTTGTCCAGGTGAATAAATTTATTTTCAAAAAATAAAAATAAAGGTAGAAAATAAGGCGAAACAAAATTTTCTTTAAATATTTTCAAACTTTAATTTTAGAAAAAAAAGAAAAAAAAAGAGAGAGAAAAAAAGAAGAAAAAAATTAGGAAGAGCCCAATTTGTTATTAATTTTCATGAGCCCAATAACTCAAATATTTTCTACCTTTCTTCCTGATAGAGAAATTAATTATATAATAATGATTAGAAGCAATATCTCTTCAAATGGTAAGAATCAATATTATTAATTGGGATTACTTTTGTGCTCTGATTTGTTATTGATGATGATTGATGATGATTGATTTTGTGCTCTGATTTGCTGTGATTTGATACTCATAATTTGCTACTATCATGACTAATTCCTTCCTTATATTGTTCATTATAATTAAGGCTGAGATTACATTGATATTGCAAGGTGTGAGTATAAATACGCACTTTGTCGAGACCGAAAAAAAGATTCTTGACACTTCTCTAATTCTTTCCCCTCATCACTCTCACATACACCCTTCCTCTTTCATCACTCTTAAAAAAAAAACATATTGCAGGAGGTAGGAAAAATATAAAGATAATTATAATGCAGGGAACAAAAGATTGATAAAGAAGAGGAGGAACTAGAAAGTTTAAGAGGTATGTCGTGCCAAATTTTTTCATTTATTCATTCCCAAATTTTCACTATATTTTGTTTTAATATTATACGTTTTTTCACCTACTTTTGGATTTTGTTTTGTCTTATTCTAAAAATCGTAACAAAAAATAGTTTTTCTCATTTCTAGTGTTTGTCTAACACCAATTTTAAAATAATTCCAAATAGTAAAAATTTAAATAAAAACCTTTTCAAAATTATAAAAAAATCAAATCAAAAAGGTTTTCAAATAGTTTTTCAAAAAGAACTACGTAACCCTGATTCCCCATTCACATGGAGATACATAGGAGCGATGATTAATCCTCGTCGGGCCCAACAAATCCAAAAAATAGTTTTGTTATTTTTTGTACATTCTTTTATTAATATTTTTGGGGAAAATTAAATATTTTGAAAAAACCACATAACTTTTGCACATTTAAGTAAAGGTACCGTCTTAGGACGGACGTTGTGGGGTGCTAATACCTTCCCCACATGTAACCGACTCCCAGACCCAAAATCTGGTTTTTCGAAGACCTTGTTCTTTTTTATGGTTTTCCATAGTTTCCTATAATAACTATGGTGGCGACTCCAAATTCTGTTTTTACAATTTTATTTTTTTGATTTGTCGTCCCTAAGTAATAACATTTTCAAATAAGGATAAAATAAAATTAATTAATTCAAGTATACTATCACGTCACCAAAATAGTAGAGAACTTGTACAAAAATTTCATACCCAAAAGTCGAGAACATAATATATAAACTTAAGTTTTATTCATGAAATAATTAAAATTAAATTATTTCATTCACACAAAATCTTATATAACTGTGCCCACGATAGGTGAGATCACAATCATATAAAATTATATTACTCATGCTTAACCAAATATAATAATATTATATAATGCATGAAATAATTATATTTAATAGAAATATCTCGGCAATTTATACAGCAAAGTGACGTGATTTTCTGACCACATGATCACCATCATGCAATATAAACTCTTAGAAAATTGAAATCTCTTAGAAAATTGTGATATAAACTCTATCCTTTTAAAGTCAATGGAAAAAGCATTACAATAGATGTATCATTGATCATGCCCCAAAGAAAACTAACATAATTTTATTAATAACCTTCAGTTTAGGGATCACGTTAGTTTGGTTGATTAAACAATTACATTGGAAATTAACTCATTTTCCAAACCAATGTTCTCAACACTTCTAAGTTAATCCAATTAGTATCTGTCTCACAATTTTTTTTTTCAACCACTCAAAAGATATAATTATCTCATATATCTTACGGTATCTGCAAAGATACCAGAGAACAAAATTCTTATGGTCCAGATCATCACTCACTTCATGCTTAAGTAAAGAAAAATTTAATTAATACAATCCACTTGCATAATACTGACCCATAAATAGACATCATGATTCAGTAACAGTGGCAAGACACTGAAATTACAAATGAATTCATACATGCACATAGAACAATCCAAAACCATGTGCAATTTCGATAAACACCCAATTAATTAAACACAAAATGTGTAACAGAGAAGCAATTAATTCATTTAAAAGACAACTCCACAAAAAAACAACTGCGAGACCATTGTGTGCCGCTCGTCAGGGAAGAAAGAGTTGCGCGTAGGCCAACACGAGAACGATGCAGTCGCGACCTGATCGGGAAGACGAGCCACCGTCATAGCGAAAACAACCAAGTTGCCTCCCGCTGGCATCGAACCACCATGATCGCGAACTCTAGACGACGAAGCCACCACATAACTGGTGCGAGCTGCGAAACCAGGACGGCGCTCGCGAAGCACCCTCACCCTCACGAGAGAACGAGGATCGCCGCCTCCATTATCGACGACACCGGGAAAAGATTGGTTCGAAACTAGATTGGCCATGGAAAACCTCTAACGCGAGAAGAAGAAAATGAACCAGAGAAGAAATTGGTGATTTTAAAATTAGGGTTCCAAATAATTAATTGTTACCTTTTGTTAGGGTTTTTCCAAACAATTAGGAGTACAATAAAGTGGTACCTAATCTTTCAAATAAAATCAGTGGAAAATTAAAAATTGTTTACATGAGACGATACTGCTCTCTTCTTTGGTAGGAGGTTATGCTAGAACGTAGCTTACAAATGTGTTAATTACGTCATCTCATAAAACTGACTAATGAAATATCAATTTTATATCCTTACCTGCAGAGACTAGAGACCTCTCAACAAGTTTCTGAATACTTAAGTCCATCACAGACCGTTCATTGAACAATTCAACCCATCACGGATCGTTCATCAGAAACCCAATATGTATTATCCATAAATTAATAACAATTGTGCAATATAATTGATATTGACAAATAATATAATTTATTAATTAATTTTAATCCACATTAATAATAAAATAGAGAATAATAATTTTATATAAAATACAACACAGTGTCCTAAACTTGTGGCTTGGGCTAAAAGATGCATGCAAAGAGAGACTGTGTCCACTATTCTTCCTAATCAGAATGAACTTTACAATGCAGTTGTGGAAATGCAGAAGGAATACGAATCCAAATAGAGAAACTTCGTGTTATATACCTTTTTTTGAGTTTGTTTAGCTTGGTTTTGGGTGTCTTTAATTACATAAGATTGATAATGTTGAGAGATATATAAAGGGATTAAGATGAGGGCTATATGGATGTTGTTATATTTTGTTTTAAAGTTGTGCAATTATATTATCAATAAAATCTCATTTTATTAAGGAATCTAAGTTGTTGTTTTCTTTACTATCCAAAATCGAGTAAGAAAACTATATATAAAACCTCTTATCTACTCGTTGCATTTCTAATATCATCTTGTTGGTGGTGGCCTGCTCCTATACTTATTTGTCCTTCTTTCGTAAGTAATTTATCATAATTTATCAATGGATTTAACCGGTAAAAAGTTCATGAATAATAAAAGTTACAAGTTAATTTATTAAAAGAGTTAACTGCGGAGCAAGTTACCAACAAAAATATTTATTAATAATTTAAATTTAAAATTTATTAATAAAATTTGTTAATAAATTTATATTTGCTAAAAGATATATGTTTGTTGATAAAATTCCATAAATAATAATAAAAATTCCTATAGTGATAGAAAACTATACGTTGTGTCAGTTGCGCATCACAAACACAACTAATGTTGGTTAAACTCATCTTAAAATCAACACTACATATTAAACAATTATTATTTACATCGAAGAAACATACTCTAAAGTAATAAATTAATAAAATAAATTAAATTTCTCAAAACTGAACACTAGGAAGAATAAAGATTAAAATTTAAAAAAGATAGATCAAGCTGACATTCAACCAATAATATAAAAAGTTATTTATAGGGTTAAATATATTTTTGATTCCTTAACTTTTTGTGAAAATTGAAATTAATCCCTTATTATAACTTTGGTTCAATTTAGTTCCCAAATTTTAGAAATGAATAGATTTAGTTCTTTTAACAAAATTTTGTTAAGTTTCCTTAATGTTTCAAGTGCATTTCATGATAGCATTTGAGTTGTTTACACCGTTTATCATATTTTCGCTTCAATATTAATATTAGTTGGGAAACACATTTGAAATATCAAATAAACTTAACAAATTTGGTTAAAAGAACTAAATTCACGCATTTCTAAGGTTGGAGAACTAAATTGAACCAAAGTTTTGAGAGGGACTAATTTCAATTTTCACAAAAATTTAAGGGACAAAAACATAACCCAAATTAAAGCACGGGTTCACGTAATAAAAATTGAATCTGCCAAAATGTTTTGTTCAATTTCTCTCTTTCTTCTAGAACGCACAACACTTGAGTCCTTGCTTTCCAACTTCATCTTCAACCTCACGCATGCTGCCAACCATGACACTACTCACTCTCACTAACGGCGCCGATCACCACCATTACAAGGCTCTCTCAATCTCACGAAATCCCTAAAGCACAACAACCCTGTTGTTTCACATTTCCACCTTTGACCACCACTAACAACTCCATCACTATTAGAGTCATTGACCATCATCCACTACCAGTGCTACCTTTTTCCCTTGTACGAGGGTTATTGTTTTCTCCTCTCAAACGCATGACTAGAGACATCATCAATGGAAGACGTTACTGTCTTGCCGGAATGAAAGATTGCCATTCAAATGGGTGCTGCCACCACCATTACTATGTTTGTTGGTAACAACCTCTCATTCTCTTCTACTCCCCTAAACCCAATCATCTCTATTTAACTTTTAAATTGGTTGATTAATTATCTCATGCAAACCATTATGTCTAATTTTGTTCTTTTTCTAATAAGTTCATATAGTAATTATCGTACACAATCAATACAGAAACATAATAGTATAAGGAAGATAGAAATTGTGTACCTTGTTTATGTTTCAATTTTGTCTTTACTCTTATTGTAATCGATACTGATTTTGAATATCTTTGTTGTCTCCCTTTGATTTGCTTCTTGGATAATGATTCTAAATTGAATTGAATTATGGTATTGGAGATGAGTAATTATCACTAATGTGTGAATTATGGTGGATGAAGATGTAACTGTGTTCTGTGAATGAATTGTATAGATTGAGATCTTTTTCTCTTTGGATGTGAAAATGAGCGATGTTGGCCTTCAGGCGTGGTTATGGAAATGGTCTTTTTGAAATAAAAAAGAAACTAACAAGAAACTGTAATGTAATGGAAGTTTTTTTCTTTTCTATTTTTGTTTACTATTTTTTTAATATAAAAATAGTAAGAAATTGTCAAACCTCTTTACGTTAAAACCTTTTTTATTTATTTTTTAAGTTTAAACTTAATTAAAATAAAATAAATCTAATTTTTATTTTTAAATTAACACTGTTTTCAGTTTTTATTTTTTACTCCTATTTCTAAAAATTACTTAAACACCTTCTCTAATTTTTTTTAACAAAATTTAAAGAAACGTTTTTTTAATTAATTTTATCATTTTTTAAGACAATTTATTTTTACTCATTTTTAATTAACACTTCTTCTTTTTTATGTTTTGGAAACAATTTTATTTTTATTTACCCGGACGAAATTTGGTGTTGACAACTGTCTCTCTTTTCTTAGATTTTACTTTATAATATGAAAATTTGATATTTTCATTTTATTAGAGTAAAAGATAAGAAAAGACAGAAACCCTAATTTTGTGCGGGTTCTAAAAAAACTAAAGAAACAATGACAAACAAAATAGATACACCAATTCTATGAAGATAAGAAAATCAATAATCGTTCCATCGTAGAGGGCCTTCATGTAAACATAAAGAGATCAATGACCATTCCATCGAAGGAGGCGTTGATATGAAATAAAATCGATGACCATTGCCTCGTAGAGGGTCTTGATATAAACATAGGAAAATCATTGATCATTCCATTGGAGAGGCCCTTGATATAAAAGAGAATCGATAACCATTACCTCGTAAAGGGCCTAGATATGAACATAAGGGGATTCATGACCATTCCATTGGAGATGACCTTGATATAAACAAAAGGAGATCAATGAACATTCCATCAAATAGGGTCGTTAATATGAAAGAAAAAGAATATCAATGGTCATTTCATTAGAGAGGGCCCCGTTGATATAAATAAAAAGGAGATCAATGACTATTCCATCGGAGAGGGTCATTGATATAAACAAAAGGGAAATCGATGACCATTCCATCGGAGAGGGCCTTAATATGAATATGGATTTTGTTTTTGAAAGAAAATGAATGCATGATATCTTAACTGCATGTATAATATGAAAAGCGAATTTGTTTGTTTCTTTTCTCCTTATTATGAAATGCATGCGTACATGTTATGCATGAATCACCAAAGACCTTTGTGTTTTCATTTTTATTTTTCTCTTTTTTATTTCTTTTTCAGAGCTGAAGGTGTCAAAACCTTAATATGCTTAAATGTATGAATTTATGATGCAAAATTTCCATCAAAATCCACTAGAGCAGAATAAACTTTTTACAGCGCCCAATGTGCACCGGTTCATGCGCAAACGAGGCATATGAAGACGTAGTGACACTAATATAATTTTTTCGAACTTTTATGCATCGATTGTACATAGAACCGAGGCATAAACCGCCCCAAAATTTTTATTTTTTTCGTTGCTTTGATATTTTTAAACAGATGGCAGACTTTTATGCCTCGGGTCACATCTAACCGAGGTAGATAGATGTTTATGGCTCGGGTCTCTTATAACTGAGGCAAATAGATGTTTATGCCTCAGGTCTCGTATAACCAAGGCATATTTGATTGCTTTTCGAGTGGAATATGTCTCGGGTTGCATCTAATTGAGGCAGATAGATGTTTGTGCCTCGGTTTAAAATCAATCGCGCCACAGTTCATCTTCTTCGCGCGAACAACAACAATTTTTCTCTCTTCCATTTTCAAACGCAAGTTTCGTTGCAGAAACAAGTTTCACGCCCCTTCCTCTTCAACTTCTCGTGTCTTCCTCCTTAGTTTCTCGTCCAACTCCTTGATTCTTGCGAGCAACTTCACCTTCTCGCTCTCGCCGTCCTCCAATTTTGAAAACTCAGTGTTTTGCTTCTCTTCGACGTCTTTCAGACCGGAAACCTTGGACTGCACCAACTCCACGAGGTTCTTGTGTAGTGCCATGTTCTCGTTGACCTCGCGTTAGAGTTGGTCGATGCGACGCCATTTCTATGTCGCGTCAGATTTAAATTGAGGATAGAGTTGGGAGCAGAAGATGTACTCGATATGCCCGATGTGGTCCTTGGCGTCTTGAATTGAAGCGACGAGGATGGTGTTGAGACCGTCGGCATGGTTTGTGGTGCCGGTGTCGGTGAGAGGAAACTCTAACTTCGGAGAGGAAGCGTTGGGCACTCTGATTTGGGAGAAGGTTGAAGATGATAATGTGGCACACTATATGCCTCGGGTGTAAAACCGAAGCTAAAAGGTCAAAATAACCGCAATCAAATCCATCCCCAAACAAAACTAGGGCTTGGTGGCCAATGTAGAAACTGGGCTTGGTGGCCAACCAAAAGTAGGCTTGGGCCAGAAAAAATAGTGTTTGGGATAGACAAAACTAGGTTTTAAGAGTATATAGGTCATTCATATGAATGAAGAGGACCATCAATTTGAAAAATGTCATGGGTAACTTTTGTAATACTAATTTCTTCTGGAAAACCATTTGAACTAAGAAGCATGTTGCATGATTATGTTGACTCATTTTAGGATGATATGTTGACACATGTTATGATGATATGACATGTAAATGGTTATGCACTGTAGAATGCATGTTTATTATTTCAAACACAAGCATGTGGATCAAAACCCTGGTATGAACAAATGTATGATGAAAACCTTATAATGCCTTATCATTTTGACTCTTTTTTATGCATGTCAAAGTCAATTATTCTATTTGCAATCCTCAAACTCATTGTTATTTTCAATATTTCCTGAAAGTGAGGAATGTCACACATCATGAGGTGTAAGTTTAAAATTATTATATTTTTGACTTCCTCTTTCACAACATCAGTGCACAGGTGCTTGAATTCACAAGTAAGTGAAAGCTAGAAATGTTTGGAATGTGTTTGGAGGAGACTAGGATAGTCATGTGGGCATGTTGTTCCTCACACACTCCTCAAAGGAGATGTAATTTGTGAATGTCAGGGTAAAATCACAAAAGACACAAAAGCTACCCTTGTTTTTGCTTAGTGGGAAAAGGGTATGGGGAAATGGATCTATGAATGTCAAGGTGAAAGAGATTCATGTGAGACCAACAAAGTTGCCCTAGTTTCCTGGTATGGGTTTTATTCAGGAAAGGTAATGGATGTGGGAAGGATTGGCTAAATGGATTGCCCGAGTTGGGTTGATTTTCTTTCACTTACTTTGGCTAGTTAGCAGGGATTTCCCCTCTTCTTGAGACAATATTTTTTCCTGTCATTTTTCTCTTTTTTGTTTCATTCATTCATTTTTTACTTCTGCATTGGTAGCCATTTTATCTTAACACAAAATTAAGCTTTATAGAAATCAGAACAATCATTATTCAATCTATGTGGACTTCTTACTTGCCTTGTAACATGGTTATGGGCTAAAAGTTTTGAAAGAAAGGATATAAAGGCCCAAATAAATTTTTTGCCGGTTAACTTTGAGATAAAACTCTGTGACTATAACACAAGTCATTCCTTTTTTCTTTCTTTTGTTTTGAATTTTTTCTCATAGATTGTCCTCTTGGGTTTTCAATCTAGCAGATTTCTTTTTTTCTTTTTTGAAAATTGTTTCTTATTTATCTCGACGGATTCGGGTATCATCCAACTAGTGCAAGCAAAGATAAACATGCAAATCTTCCCTAATGTGAAAAATCATGTTTATTATACAAGTAAAACCAACAATGTTAGGGAAAATCCTTTTATTTTGAGACAGTTAAGGGTTGAGGCTTTCAAGCCACGCATGTACAAGTCTTTTCCAAAGAAAATGTCAAGTTGTTATTCTTCATTAAGCATTTGACCTCGAAAGATTTGAAACCCTCAATTTTAATATTCATTTTTTTAACTTTTTTGTATTTGAAAAACTTGAATTCGATGATTAGCAAGAAAAACAAGTGACTCATCATATACTTCTTTTGCCTTTACTTTTTGTGTTTTTTTTATTTGTCATTTCTTTCTGCGGAACCCTTTCAGGACTTGTTTTGGAAGAAATCTTGAATATCCCATACGCTTTGAAATTCATGAAGGATGACATGATGCAACTGATCAAAGTTTTCATAACAATGTGAAAGGCAATTCAACTATCTAACACAAAAATCATAAAATTTTCAATGTCTACAAAGCCATGGTGTTCTTTATGCATAGGTGTTTTGGTGTCTATGTAGAGGATTTTCTTCAAGTTTAAGTTATCTTTCTTCAAATGTCAGCAATCCTGAATCAATCAAGGATTGTACCTTGTGCTTCAAAGTTGTGCACGGTTTTGTTGAATGACCCGATGCTCCTCCATGGAAATCACATCTTGCATTTACATCATAATTTTTTGGGTAAGGAGGTCGTACAGGTCTAGTGGGACAAATATCTATGAGGTTGTCGCGGAGGAGATTTGGTAATAGCTTTATGTAGGTCATAGGGATACAAGTGAAATTGACAACTTTCATGCCTCGATTGTAATTTTTCCGCCTAATGTCCTCATTAGATTTCTCGGACTAAGACATTTGAGGATAGACAATAGGGTGTGGATTAGCTCTTTGTTCTCTTCTTATCCCACACCTAGAACCATACTCATTCAAATTTGCTAGCAAAATTGGATCAAGTGTAATTTTTTCGTTCCTTATGCCGACCTCAATCCTCTATCCCATTATAATCAAGTCTGCAAATTCGAGGAAACGCTACTCATCATGTGTTTATAAAAGGGACATTGCAAAGTGTTTATAAATATACCCATTATCTCTTTGTCATGCAAAGGTGGCTCTACTTGAGCAACAATCTTTCTCCATCTTAAAGCATACTCTTTGAACGTCTTTGACTTCTTTTTTCGCCATGTTTTGGAGTTGAAATCTGTCAGGCACACTATCACCATTATATTCATATTGCTTCATGAATATAGCCACCAGATCTTTCCAGGAACGAATTCGGGTTGGTTCCAAATGCATGTACCAATTAGAGCCATGCCAGTTAAGCTTTACTGGAAAAAGTGAATCAATAGTTTTTCATCATGAACGTAGCCATTCATTTTCTGCAATACATGGTTATATGATTCTTTGGACAAGTATTCCTTTGATACTTTTCAACCTCTGGAAATTTGAACTTCGGAGGTATCACCACATCTAGAACTAAGCACAGCTCTGCAGCATTACCAAACTTAAAGTTCCGTACACCCTCTATAACTCTCAACCTTTCCTCCAACATTTCCAATTTGTTTGTGGCATCGTCAACATTCAGAGGTGTAGTGACATGGGGTGAAGGTTTCACCTCAAGTTGCTTTTCCATTGACACATGTACCATATTTGGTTGAACAATTCCTTGGGTGCTTGTGAAAGTGGTTGTCCCAGGTTCATTCTCCTTTGTATCATGAGTTGCAACCATGTAGTTTGCAGCTTTTTTCTCTGAGTCAAATCAAATGGGTGGAGTGTAATTCGAAGGAAGATTGGATGGAGGAAATACTTGGGTTTCTAAACTCTTTGTTGATGTTCTTGAGTGGAAGTCTCTCCAGAGTTTTATAGTGCCTCTATGGCTTCCAAAATCTCACTTATTTGCTCCTTCAATTATTAAATATCTACCTTCATTGCTTCATAAGTTTCTCCCAAATTCTCCATGATCCTTTATCAACAAGTTCTTTAAGGTGTCACAATTTCTTAATTTTGTTAACATGAACTAATAAATGCATAAAATAAATCCACGTGATGCATGAGACCCACTATGCATATGCTAACGATATGAATGTATTATGCAAGATGACATGAGGATGCATGTTAGGTGTTTAAAAAACTATGTGCACTCTACTAAGAATAAAAACACCATGTGAATGATATGCATGTTTGTGCCCCAAGAGGCATTTATTTACTTTATATGTTGATGTGATTAAGGAACACCATGCATGATATGCGACTAACTGAAAACCTACATGAGATTTATTGGTGCCCCAAGAGGCATATATTCATATGATATGATTATGAAAATGTGATGCACTTATTTCAAAATTCCATGCATGATATGCAATCGAATGACACAATGGAATGCATGTTTGTGCCTCAATATGCCTTATTTATATGAAATGTGATGTATGTATTGATATGTACAAGAAATAGGTGAAAAGTAAAAGACGTAATTGTCTCCCTTTTGTTCCTTAACATAGGTTTGGCACTTAAAGTACTAAAGTGAAGTAAATGCACTCACTAGGATGGTTCCTTAATGCATAAGGATCAAGGTCACTAGAGCTATGGTCCACTTCACGGTATTTCCCACATCAGTTTGTAAATAACACAATGTGAGAGTACCAAATGAAGCAAACAAACTCTAGCGGGTTCTCACAATGACCACTTGAGAAATACATCTAATATGGCATTACTACACAATCCCCTTCTAATTCTAAGCTACACAGACCTGGGTATAGGGCCCCACTCAAGTCATGTTCAAAAATATAAAGTGAGTGTGTGAAGGGAGAAAAAATGCACACCTAAACCCCCACCTGTAAAACAATAAGAAAAGATCTAGGCAGATACAAAACATATTTTCTACCCTAAAGTTCAATATCCACAATTATTTCATACACTAACTGAAAACGAAAGACACACAAAAAGAACAAATAGACAAATAAAAATTTGAACTATACAAATCACTTTCGCATATTCAATTAAATAGTCTTCACTCTTTGATGTCCCCAATGAAGTCGCCATCATATGACATTTTTGGTAAAATGAGTGTCATGTGACGCATGTGGCCGATTGACAAAAATATATTTTTATAATTTTTTTTATTTCGAAAAGGAGTATCGTTTGGCATGAGCGGTTGATTAGACACAAAAAAACATTTCTATGATTTTTATTTTGAAAATGAGTGTCATACGACACGAGCGGTCGATTAAACACCAAATTGTTTTTATAACTTTTGTATTTTAAAAAAGAAGTGTCATGCGACGCGAACGCTTTATTAGACACTAAAAGAAAAAACAAATAAAGAAAATATTTTTAAATTTTTATGTATTCTTATTTTTATCATTTTTGAAAATATTTTAATTTTTATTTCAATTTTAAATACTTTTATTATTTTAGAAAATTATGTTATTCAAATGTGAGATTTAATTAGAAAATAGTAAAATATATAAAATGGGAGCGCATAAGTGAGTATGTGGATGTAATGAAAAAACCTAAACTCATGAGAATGAGATGCATAAAGAGAAACAAGTAGTGTATAAAGTAAATGCATCCTAGCCTACAAAAAAGAAATTAAAGGAGTGGGGTGGGTGCTTAATGAAAATATAGGCACTAAATATAAAACTAAATGCAAGGGGTGAGTTATTACATTGGGTAGTGCATGAGGTAAATAAATAAACAGAACCCAAATTAAAAACAGGGATACACAAATTAAATTGAGGGGGTGCACGTAATAAAAATTGAATCAGCAAAAACCCTAAGTTCAATTTCTCTCTTCCTTCCAAAACGCACAACACTTAATTGCTTCCTTTCCAACTTTATCTTCAACCACGACACTACTCACGCACGCTGCCAACCATGACACTGCCAAGCTGTCGACGACACGACCAACAATGACGTCGACCACCACCGTCACCACCACTAACGGCGATGCTTGCCACTGCTTGGTCTCGCTCTCTCAATCTCATAAAATCCCCAATGCACAACAACCTTGTGTTTTCACATCTCCACCTCTAACCACCACCTTGCAATTGCATCACCATTAAAGTCGTCGACCACTAGCCACTATTAGTGCTACCTTTTTCCCTTGTACGAGGATTCTCGTTTTCTCCTCTTAAATGCCCGACTAAAGACATCATCAATGGAAGACGTTGCTCTTAAAATCATATCAGGTCTCACCAGGCCATGTCCACATGAAGCCAAACACTTGATCTCGGGTTCCCTCCTTCGTATGGATTTTTCTCTTTTCCTCTATTTTCCCTTTCTCTATATATAAGGAGGCCTACCCCTCTCGCTATGAAACAATTGTAATAAACTCTTCACTAAGATATTCCATCAATAAGAACTTCCTTCTTTTGTTCTCCTTCTTGCCTTGTGCTTCGTGCTTTCTATTCTTTGTGTTGTTTCATCTCTTTGCAGGCTTAAACCATAATGAGTCATGAATTCTAACATGGTATCAGAGCTCTTCGATTTAAGAGCTCTGTTGCTCCTGGTTCACTCTGATTATTTACCTTTTTCTTGATATATCTTTGTGTTTTGTTTCTCATCACGGTTAAGGAAGAAAAAGCACCTTTAACAAGTGATAGTTACTTGTACTTACATCCTGGAGAAAATCCAGCAGTTTCTCTCGTGTCTCCTGTTTTAGATACAAACAATTATCACTCTTGGAACAGATCTATGCTTACAGCATTAAATGCGAAGAATAAGTTGCAATTCATAAATGGATTTTTCACTACACCAGAGAATGATGATCCTCTACATGATGCATGGACTATTAGTTTTGAAATGGTTGAAAGGCCAAGAAGGGGGGGTTGAATTGACTAGTTAAACATTTAGGCTCTCTTTTCCAAGCTAAAAATCACCTTTAATTGAATCAAATAGATCCCCAAATCAGGATGCAAATAGTACTAAACTATACACTTTCAGTCGATCAAAAACAAAGTTAACAGATTGATTTTACTAAACAGATTATGTTCTGGTATAATCAATCGATTGAAATAGAAAAATAGTCGACTGAAATACTGGGAAAAATGCAGAAATGCGAATTTGAATTTTAAACCAGAAACAATGCTCAAGAATAATCAAGATCAGTTCCAAATGATTATACAAAATGCTCAATGTTGCAGATGCCATGGAAACATGCAAGAACATGAAAAAGATGATTAAAGCACAAGTTTCTTAAACTTTAAAATGACAATGCAAGAGAGAAAGGTTAGAGAAGAGAGGACACCACGAGATTTTAATACTGGTTCACTCAAACCTGAGCTACATCCAGTTTGTTAAGGCAACCTTAGCTTGACTTTGCACTATTTCAAAAGTTTTACAAAGTATCCACCCTTACACTTCCAAAATATGCAAAAACAACACAAAAGACTCTTGAATCACCCAAGAATCACACCAGCACAGCAAGAACCCTCTTGCAGACCTGGAAAACCACCAGGCACACACACAAAGCTTGAGAAAGATCAAACCTTAGTGGTAGCACAACCTTGCCTACCACAAACCACTTTCTCCAAGCTTCAAACCAAGCCAAAAGCTCCAAGAATTGATCTAAGATCAATCTTCAACAGCTGCAACCCCTATGATCACGAAGGAGAGAGTTTCCACAAGTTTCTAGAATAAAATCGTGCTCTAAAATGATCAACTTAACTCTCTTTCAAAAATCACAACTTTTATAGTCAAACTGTTACGAAATTCAACAGGTTGATTTTCAAATTAATCGGTTGATTTCACTTGACTTAAGTGAAATTAGTCGATTAAAAACTAAATCAACTGATTGAATTTGTTGCAGTTTAAGACTATTGCAGCCAACCTTTTAACCTGTTAAAAAGTCATTCAACAGATTAAAAGAGACATTTTAACATGTTGAAAAACCATTCAACAGATTAAAAACACAACAAAGACCAAACTACATCTAATTAATGCTTTAAGGTCTACAACATGAATTACAAACTACAAATACACTTTCTTAATGATGTAACTACATGGAGAGCACACATTTCAGCCTTGATCTCCATGGTTATCATCAAATCTCCTTTCCTTCATCAACGTAGGCTTCATTCCAATGGTAATGGCTTCAAGATAGTTCAAAAGAGCTTTATTCAATCTTCATCAAATCTTCAAGAAGCAAACCACCTTGGCTTCTCATGTCAACATGGACAAGATGCAATAACATGGTCGTGTCTTGGTTGGTTCATTCCATCTTACCACAAATACGACAAAAGCATAATATTGATGGAGAGTGTTGCAGACATGTGGAACGATTTAAAGGCCAAATTCTTTCAAGGTGATCTTTTACGTATTTCTGATTTGCAATCTGATGTTGCTCAATTGAAACAAGGAAACCATGTTGTTAGTGAGTACTCTACCAAGTTAAGAATAATTTGGGATGAAATTGAGAATTTTAACCTGACCCAACGTGTAGCTGCAAGAAGGTTTCAAAATTGGTGGCACAAAGAAAACTAGAGGATCGTGCCATGCAGTTCTTGAGAGGTTTAAATGATCAATATAGTTATGTGAAATCACATGTTTTGTTGATGGAAGCGTTACCTTCCATTTCAAAGATTTTCTCTTATATGTCTCAACAAGAAAGACAGTTGATGAGTAATGGAGCTAATTTGGAAAACAAGATTGTCGCTGTTGCCACCAATGGTTCATCATCAACGTGTACCATATGTGGGAAAGGGGGCACATTGAGTCCGTTTGTTTCAAAAAGAATGGGTTCCCAAATAATAATGGAAACAAGCGTATCTACAATCATTGTGGTAAAAGTGGCCATACAGTTGATACGTGTTACAAGAAACACAAGCCTTTCAATGCTAATATTAAAACTAATGAAACCAAGAACGACGATGATGGGTAAGAAATCAAGTTTACAAAACAGCAATAGCAAGCTTTGATGGCTTTAATCAAACATGTTGAAGAGCTCGGAACAGCAATGCAGAAACCAAGTCATATAAATAGCATATCTGCAAGTTCCATCGAATCAGGTAACATCTTTTCATATATTAACATGTTACATCATAAAGATAGATGGATCATAAACTTTGGAGCCACAGATCATGTTACCATGAGTCTTGATAATTTTGTTTCATGCAATAGAATTAATGATACTAAGGTGAATCTTCCTAATGGCACATTTGTTATTGCCACTTATAAAGGACATGTTAGACTAAGTAATGGCATCATCCTTCATAATGATTTGTACATACCTGAGTTTAACTACAATTTAATATCCATATCCAGATTAACCATTGATTCCCAGGTTCATATTGTCTTTACTAATTTTGATTGTTTTATTCAGGATCAAACGAACAGAAAGATGATTTGTTAAATTGAGTTTCATGAAGGATTATACGTGCTTTCTAATATTTCAAGTTCTGTCAATTCTATTGTTAATAATGTTTGACACAGAAGATTAGGTCATTTGTCTGATAGAAGACTTCATATTCTGAAGAGCAAACATGATTACATACATTCTGTAAATAAACACTGTGACAATTTTCACATGGCAAAGCAAAGGAAAGTTTCTTTTTCAAATAGTAATTTTCGTGCTGATAGATGTTTTAGTCTCATTCATGTTGATATTTGGGGTCCTTCCCCTACTCTTTCTTTGCATGGCCATCATTATTTTCCTACCATCATAGATAATTTTAGTAGATTCCCTTGGGTTTACCTTATGCATAATTAATCTGAGACAAGGACACACCCAATTATTTGATTAATCTTGTTGAGAATCAATTTGAAACAAAAGTAAAAATTGTTAGAAGTGATAATGGTAATGAGTTCAAGATACATGATCTTTTTAATTCCAAAGGCATTATTCATCAAACTACTTGTGTAGAGACTCCCGAACAAAATGGGATAGCTAAAAGAAAACACGAACATTTGTTGAATATTACTAGAGCTTTGATTTTCCAATCTAAGATATATACTTGTTTTGGGTCTTATTCTCTCATACATGTTGCTTTCTTGATAAATATAACTCCCACTTCTTTCCTTAAGAACTGCACCCCTCATGAGAAATTCATGAAAAGTTTTATAATTACCAAAACGTCAAGGTTTATGGCTACTTGTGCTATAGGCAGACCATGACTTCCAAGCGATCCAAGTTCAAGCCACGTGCTTGACCTGGTATTTTTCTGGGATTTCCTTCTCATACTAAAGGGTATATTGATTTAAAGAGCCATGATGTTGACATTTCTCGTAATGTCTTGTTTCATGAGGATATTTTTCCTAGTTGTTATAACATTGATGAAAATGTTAATAGAATAGATGTTTGCCTACCAATTAGCCAATCATATAATTTTGTCTTTAATGATCAAAATGATAGTGACCCTAATGGTAATATCAATAATTCTGATAACACTATTCCTGTTACTCAAAGTAATAATTCTGAAATTTCTGATTTAAGAAGATCCAACAAAATTAGAAGTTCTCATACATATCTGAAGGATTATCAAACTGATCTGGCATGTGTTAAAACTAAAACAAAATATCCTATTCATTCATACATTTCTCTATCTAGATTGTCCACTCATTTTCAGTAGGTTATACTCAACATTGACAGCCATAATGAGCCAAAATCCTTTGATAAAGCTGTTAAAAGTTCTGATTAGAAGGCAGCCATGGATGGGGAGCTGATTGTACTTGAACAAAATCAAACTTGGACTGTCATGAATCTTCCTCCTAATTGCACCACCACAAAAAGTGATATTCATCTCAAAGCTTACAACAATTGTAACTGGGCAGGATGCAGTAACACTTGTAGATCTATAATTGGGTAAATCTTCTATCTTGGAAACACCATTTCCTGGAAATCAAAGAAGCAGACCACCATTTCCAGAAGCTCTGCTAAAGCTAATTATAGGGCTTTAACACATACTGTTTGTGAGATACAGTGGCTATCTCATCTTATACATGACATCAAACTCCCCATGACACAATCTGCCACCATTTACTATGACAATGCTTCCGCCATAAAGATTGCCAACAACCTAGTGTTTCATGAGCAAACGAAACACATAGAAATAGATTGCCACACTATAAGGGAAAAGATTCAGCAAGGTCTGGTTAAACTCCTTCTTATCAAGACAAATCAAAAGCTTGCAGATATTCTAACAAAGGCTCTCCCTCTTGGCCTCTTTTCCCAACTTAGTTCCAAGCTTGGCATCCATAATGTATACTACCAGATTGCGGGGGGGTCTTAGAACCCATATTAGGTCTTGTCAGGCCCATGTCCACCTGAAGCCAGGCACTTGATCTCGGGTTCCCTCTTTCGTCTGGATTTTTCTCTTTTCCTCTATTTTCCTTTTCTTTATATATAAGCAGGCCCACCCCTCTCGCTATGAAACAATTGTAATAAACTTTTCATTAAGATATTCCATCAGTAAGAGCTTCCTTCTTTCGTTCTCCTTCTTGCCTTATGCTTCGTGCTTTCTATTCTTTATGGTGTTTCATCTCTTTGCAGGCTTCAACCATGATGGGTCATGAATTCTAACAATTGTTGTCTTGCCGAAATGAAAGATCACTGTTCAAATGAGTGTTGCCACCACCATTACTATGTTCACCGGCAGCGACCTCTCATTCTCTTCTACTCACCTAAACCCAATCTTCTCTATTTAACTTTTAAATTGGTTAGTTAATTATCTCATGCAAACCAGAATGTTTAATTCTGTTCTTTTTCTAACAAGTTCATATTGTAATTACTGTACACAATCAATACAGAAACATAACAGCATATTGAAGATAGAAAAATGTCTTCCACCTTATTTGACTCAATGCAACCTCTAGGCATAATTTATATTGCAACACATGGACCACTTTTGTCGATGGTCCGAAATGTTGGATATGGGACATAATAAATTTGTCTAACATTATTTGCTAGAATGAATGGATCAAATGGTCGGTATCTTTTACTCATTTTAAGTGTTGTACTCTAGCTCATATATTTTATGAATTATTCCATAAAAATCATCATAACCACCCTTTGGACCATTCATTAGTGTGAACCTTGTACCCATCGACAAATTATTTGTGCCATTCTTTGACGCATCTCATGGGCCAATTTGTCAAATCCCTTAAATCTTGATTTTTGGGGCTTAAGGGTGCATTACAAACCTACAAATATTCGACAATAAATAGTTACATCAATTTCGATAACAAAAAATTTGTTTAAGAAATAGGACCATACATACTTGATATTTGAACCAATAAGGAAATTCTGAGTATATTCAAGTAGAAATAGTTTCTTCAAATACTTGGTTAGCCACAACGAATGAGCTATTAGATTAGAATACAATTAGTGAGTATATAAATTTTCTGATTAGGGTGTAGAGATTGAGATTAGAACATACTCAAGGTACGATTAACTTTTGCGCAATTGATTAACACAGGGACATGAGCATAGTTGAATTCATCATCAGTTAACCAATGAGTCAACTCCTTGCCTGCATGACGACAAACTTGTCGAAACACTGATAATGTTGAGTCACATGCTTCATTTTTCCAGTGTGTTTCATTCCTAACTTTATTAGGCGACAAGATGAAGTTCTTGAAATAACGTGAACAAAATATGTTGTTTCACGATGCAAGTAAGTTGCACAAATTGATCTTTCCACTCTAGCTTTATTTTTTACAGAACGTTTTGATTCCCCCATAAATCTATAAAAAGAAATTAATAGATTGTGACTTGAAACGAGAATAAAAGTCTAAAAGATACAAAGACATAATAATCATGGGATATCACCTTTCAAATGGATACATCCACCTATATTGCACTAGCCCACCAAGCCATGCTTCATATGAAAAATGAATATGGAGATGCTCCATTGAATCAAAGAACCCAAGACATAATATTCTTTCCAATTTGCATAGAATAATTGGAATATTTTCCTCCAACATTCTTAGTGAATGCTACTTTAGTGTCGTTGAACACATGTCCTTGAAGAAGTGACTAATTTCTTTTAGAGGATTTAACATGTTCATTGGTAATGAGCTGAATGCAATAGGGAGTAATGTCTCCATGAAGACACGACAATCATGACTTTTTATACCGTGAATACTACCCTTTTCGATATTAGCACATCTTGTCAAGTTTGAAGAATAACCATCTGGCATTCTAAGTTCTTTGATCCAATGGCAAACTATTTTAGATTCATCTTTTGTTAATGTGTAATTTGCTTTTGGTTTGAGCAACTGCCTATTAGCTTGTGGCTTCAACTGCAAGTCTTTTCTCCCACAATATAAAGATAAATCTTTTCTTTCCTTGTCATTATAAAGATAAATCTTTTCTCCCTCAATATGAAGATCTTGTCAAAGAACTTTTTTCTATATGCATGACATTGAGATTATGTCTTAGCAAGTTATCTTTCTAGTATGAAAGAATCCAAAAGATGTTTCTTTTGGTCCAATTATGCCACTCTCCATACCCATTTATCCTTGTCACACTACTTTCAGTCACCTATGGATAATCTTTGACTCTTCTCCAAACTTGTCATGGGATCCACCTAGGAGGTGGTCTATCCGTTTAAACTTCTCCTTTGCGAAATGTCTTTTTGTTTCTCCTAAATGGATGGTCAATGGCCAAGAATCTTTGATGGCAATCAAACCAACAACTTTTCCGAGAATTATTCAATGTGAATGTATCAGTGTGATCCATGCAATGCAGACAAGCTAATCTACCATGTGTGCTCTAACTGGATAACATTCCATATGTAGGAAATTCATTAATACGCCACATCAAAGCCACCCTCATAAGGAAATTTTGCTTCCTTGAAACATTTTACGTCCAAATTGTAACACCCTAGATGGATATTACTAGATAAAGCATATATCATAAAATTTCTTTTGGAATTAAAACATACAGAAAAAACACACTACTCCATCTTTATTACATGTTCATAATAGAGAAAAAACATCATAAAATTTATTACAAAATGCATGAAAATAAAACATAGAGAAAAATCCCTCATCGTCTGCCCCGCTCTGTCACTATGCATCGGCGTTCTCACTTGGATTCACATATGCTCCGACGTGACAAGCCACACAATCATTGCCAAACACAAACAGAAAGGGTGAGTTGAGAAAGAAAAATAATACAATCAATAAAATAATAAAAATTAACCCTCACGCAATCTATCTTACCCAATTTTTAGTTTATGGACTTCTTGATAACATTACACCCCAATCTCATAACCTATATGAGAAAGATCCATTCACAACCTTGGTCCTTAGGGATTATCATGCTTCCACGAACCAACCCGCTCGTGGTCCAACTCTACGGACCTCCCCGCTCGTAGTCCAACATACGTGAACACCTACTATGAACCTCCCCGCTCATAGCAGCCTCAAGTGTGAGCACGGAACAAAAGAGCCTTCCCACTCGTATCCCCACACAAGAGTATAAAAGATATGAACCTCCCCGCCCGTATCAATCACGCATCTCTCATCTCCGTTACAAACCTCCCCGCTCGTAACTAATCCAGCATATCCCTGACCAAGCCATCAAACCCATCCATGCAAATCCATCTACAATGGAACCCTACCCTTGCACTATCGCCTGACACTGCCTAAGCACTGTGAGGTAAAATTTCGCTACAAACCAACTAGCCCACAATATCTAAATCACTTTATATTATTATATTATCTTAAAATAATATAATAATTCAAAATTTTATATTATATTAACTTTAATATAGTAATCCAAGAATACGTAAACTACTAAAAGATTACTGAAAATCCAAACAAGTTGTTATCTAATATATCATCAATATAATACTGCTAATAGAAATAGGATTAAAACTATACTCCAATTTCTCTTTTTGTTTTTGTAATCTTTTGTGTTTGAAAAAAACCATAACTTGACCTTCCACTGCCATTTAGTAAAGAAGTTACTGACACACACATTGGTTGTCAAACCAAAATAAAACTCCAACCTTTTATAGGTATAAAGGTAATGAAAGTTGTCGTAATAAGACACCTATAATAAAATTCAACCAAGCAAATGCCAAACAACCCTAACTTCATCTGATTAAACTCTTTCCTCACATTAAAAAAAAGAACTAAATATATGGCAAGTAACTAAAAGGCCCTACATGCACCGAAAATAATAATAATATACTCCACGCTTACCATATACCAAATTATAAAATGACAACTAGAAGTACGAAATCCCCAAAAATTATCCTCATTATATAAATTAAGGAAATCAACCAGTATTAGTTCCAATGTATATATAAAAAAAAAACTCTACATATAGTCATCCATGAAAAAGGTATTTAGCCCAAAGCAAAAATAACCACCAGACCTTAAATATTTTAATTTACTTTCACATCACCAAACACGACCATCCCAAACTATAGTTCCCATAGCCTTACAAATTATAACTACAAATTTATTAAACTACCTAAACATAATAATTTAACAAACTACCAAACCTCCAACTCTAATCAAAAAACCCTTTTTATCTTTATCTCAGTGCACTAATTCCTAAATAAATAAATAAATATTGGACCTGCAATTAACAAGAACATCACGTAATGATTGTTTCCACACCGCAAAACTCTTAATCTAACTTTTTATACCTTATAAAATTACCAACTAAATGAAAATTCCATAATGCTTATAATATATCATAAACCTTATATAATATGAAAAAAACACCGTAGCCATGTATACGTATAACAAGACCAAAACAACAACCTGTGCAACTTTTTATGGAAACTATAAACATATATAAACCACTATTGCCCTTTTTTTTCTTAACATAATATACGAAATCCTTCACCAAGAAAAAATATTGCCTTTAATAACATAAAGAAACCCAAATATTAGTGAAATCAGTTTGAATTATAACAAAATAAAAAGGACTTCGCTCCCGTTACACAAAAAATATAATCCAAAATTGTATTTCACAATTTCACCAGGGATTCATCCGTGAAGAACTTAGAGATCATATTAAAATTATCCATAAAACTCACTTTATCATTCTATAATTCAACTTACAATTACTGTTTTGCACATAATCAAACAATATTAAGGAAAAAAAAGTTAGCTCTCCTTGCCTGGTTTCCTTACTCCCAGTGTACTTGATAACGTTGTCGTTGACGCGATCAAATTAATACTACTAAACAATAGCAACGTCAGTATTGCTAAGATAGTAGTCAACAAAATAGATAGGGTGTAAAGTAACCCAAAGTCATCTCCCAACGAACACAGAATTGATTTTTAACAAATTAGTTCTTATAAAATCTATACAAAAGAGTTAGTCTAATAAAATATAAGAGAATTAAGATAAACAAGAAAGAAATAGAAAAGATAAAAAGAGATAAAAACAATTGTAAAGAAAATAGATTGATTCCATTGCTTTTTCAAAATAGAATCATCATCGATTATCTAAAGATTATTGCTCAATTAATTATTGTTGTAGATTTACAAATTAATCAATGTAAAGTCTCAATTAATTTGTTTGCGTTCTCACTTTTAACCAAAGTACAGTCTCAATTAAAAGTGAGAACTTTTAGATTATCCACAGTAAATTCAACCAAAGTACAGTCGCAATCAAATTTTACTATGCCTAATCATATCTATTCTTTTATCTCCTCACCAAATAAAAAGCTTAATTAATCAAAGTAAAGTCTCGATTAATTTTCGTTAGAGTAAATACCATTAACCAAAGTAAAGTCTCAATTATCGGTAAAAACACATTTAATCACATGAAAGTTTCTAAATAAAATTAAAGTAAAGTCTCAATTAAATTTAAAAACCCTTGAACTCATATGATCAACATGCATATAGATTTAAAATCATTACTTCTTACGTGATTCAAGGATAAAAGACATAGATGAATGAAAACCTCAACAATAATAAAAAGAACAAAGAAATTATTTTATTTTAATCTTAGAATCCATAATGAAATTACAATGGAATCAACCCAAGAAGTTTAGCAATCCATGGGATACAAAATAAAATAAAAGAAGAATAGAGAGAAGAAAAGAGAGAAAAAGGAAATGAAATTAGGCACCCCTAAGGGTTCCAAAACTCCGAAGTCCTAAGCTTGTTTCTTTGCTTCCCCCTTGGTCTCTTTATATATGCTTCTACTGGACTTTGAGTTTTATTTGTCGGTTGTTAAAATTTTTTATTTTTATTTAATTAATTAGCAACTTAATTTCTTTCCAATTTCTAATTTTGCCCCTCTTGTTTAATCATTTTTGCAATTTGACCAGAGTTGACTGTTGGCTTTGACCATTTGACCAGTGTTGACCAGTTTGATTGTCCTATCAGATGCTCACACGTGTTAGTGCATTTTCTCTCTCCAGAATTAGGGTTTCCGCAATGGAGGAATGAGTGAGACTGTCTCTTTGACGGTTGCTGCTGCCGTCTTCCGACGAGATTGGTAGTGGCGCGCTTGCTGGCTCACAGCGCAAATGCAGTGTTGTGTGGAGGGTTGAAGGCGCGAAGGTGGAGGTTCGAACTGCTGGTGCATGAAGCGAACGGGTGCAGGAACGAAGGTTGGTTGCTTCTGTGTTGGAAAATAATGGTGGTCGCACTGCTTCTGGTTGTTGCAAATCTGCGTTGCAGGTTTTAAAGGTTTGCTCGCGTTTCTAGCAATGGACACAGTGGTGGTTTGCGACGCAGTGGTGCAGGAATCAGGTGCGTGTTGCTACAATGGAGGTTTTGCGGTGAACGAACTGTTGTTGCAGTGCTGCCATGGTTTTTTCTCGCGTTAATGGTGGTGGCAGCATGAAGATGCAGATCTGTGGTGCTGCAAGGTGTGGAGGCACTTCCGCTGCAATGGAGTTTGCGCAGATCTGTAGCAGTGAAGATGGTGGTTGCCGTGGCCGAATTGGTTGCTGTAGAGATGAAAAAGTGTGGTGGTGATGGTGCGTGGTGTCTACGACGAGGTGATTGACGGTGGAAGGGCGGCGGCTGCTGCTGCCGACATGGTGATGGTGGGAGAAGAGAAAAATTAGGGTTAGGATTTCATGTGTGAGATAAAGGAAGATGATGACGTGGCAGTGTCTAATTGGTGCATATGTGTTTGCAAGAATTAATGCCATGTGGCTTGTTCTGGTTGGCCAATTTTAAAAGTTGAGGATTGCCACATGGCAGGATCTGGTTGAGTGGAGTTTAAGTGGTAAGAAGGGTGCAACTTAGTAGAAACTGGGGTGCAGAACAGGTTTTTGGTAGTCCACTTTAGAAAAAGGGGAGTGTATAAGTAAAAACTAGGGGTGTAGAAGTGATTTCAGCCTTATTTAAAGGTGGTTTTTAACTTCAATTAATTTATTTTCCCACTTTGAATGAGTTTAATCTTAATTTCAGCTGCATCAACAAACGTTAAAATATCCAAGACATAATTTATGCAACTAAAAATCACTTTTTAAGACATTTTTATCACACAAGCTCAAACAGCTTAATTATCAGAATTATCAATTAAATCACTCTTTAAGCACATAAATTCAATTAAATACCCATAATTAAACACTGAATGAGGGCAAAAATATGCACTCATCAGTACTCTCACTAATCCTTTCTTGTCCCCAACGTTTCAACCTTTGTTCCCACTCTAAACACTCCTTTCCAACATTCAATTTTCTCTCCCTCAATTGTAATTTTTGTCTCCCTCTGCCTTTCCTTACTGCCACACTTTATGACTTTCTGCTTTCGCACTCACTCTCTTCCCCCTCTCAATTTCTAGCCCCTCAAAATAAATAAATAAAAATACTAAAACGAAAATTAATTAATAGCTAAGGTTTGTGGCTATTAACTAGTGCTTTTACTCCCCCAACAGCTACCTCTATGTCTTCTCAGAGGAGCTTTAGAGTTTATAGGTTTTTCCTTCTTTAGCAAAATTATTAAACATTAAAAAGATTAACTCATAACTCATGCTAACCAAGACTCGAACTCACACCCACCAAATCTATGCACAACCAACAAGTTATCACATGATTCATGTTAATTCTTACGTGCATACCACCTTAAGCCATGCTTCCACATTCACAATATAATTGCAAAAACAAAACAGAATTAAGTAAACATACTAATGGCATACACAAAACTTGAACCCAAGTCCACTCAACATAATCAAGTGCTCTCAACCACTTAAGCTAACATTATTCCTTGTCTAGGGTTTATCAAGGAACTCCCTTAGGGTATTCTCAACCCACCATTACTTATACTTTATTAATTATTATTTGTATGAATTTCCTGGGTCTTACACAAATACCATTCCACAACTTATTCAAATCATCAATCAAAGGCTTCAAATAAACATATATGCATGCCTTCGAATTAGATGGACCTAGTATTACACACATTAAAAATATGAAAGGCTTTGTCATACACATTTCAGGTGGAAGATTGTATGGAGTAACAATCACATTGCAACAAGAATATAGTGAAGACGACGCTTGGATGTATAAATTAAATCCATCCGAACATAGATGAAGTTCAATGTTACGGGGATCACTAGCAAAGGATTCATGCTTTCGGTCAAAGTGCATCCAGGCTTCATCGTTAGATGGATGACGTAGCATTCCTTGAGTTTTCTTCTCATAATGTCATGTCATATGTTGTGCTATTTGCATTGAAGCAAACATTCTATGTAATCTTGGAATTATAGGCAAGTAGAACATGGACTTCAATGGAATTGGTTTTGTTTGCCTTCTTCCTGGATTGATTATTTGATACCGAGTTTGTCCACAAAATTTGCATTCAAGCAAGGATACATCATTTTTGCCATTATCATTGTCATAAAAAAGCATACACCTAATAACATAACACTCAATCTTCTTATACTTCAATCCTAACTTTGAAACTAATCTCTTGGCTTCATAATAATTCTTTGCCAAAGAATTATTTGGTGATGTTAGATCTAAATAAATTTTTGCCATACTCTCTAATGCTTGGTTGGGAACGTTCCAATTACATTTGTAAGTCAAAAGTCTAATGCATACTGATATTTTCAACTCTGTTACCCCTTCAAATACAGGTTGGTTTGCCTCTCCCAATAAATTGTAAAACCTCTAAGTGTTTTCATTTGGAGACTCTTCTAAACTATTATCGTCTTGTTGTTCAAATGAAGCATGTCGATTAAGAGCATCATTCACCATTTCTTGCATATACATAAATTGATCCATCTTAGAGGTGTGTGCAACATTGATTGAACTACAAAGGCAATTTTCTCGTGCAGTCAAATCAGTAGAGGGCATTTCTTCACCATGAAACGTCCAAATCATGTAATTTGGCATGAATCCTTTTTAGTATAGATGAACTTTAACCACCTCATCTTTCAAAACTTTAGTGCATTCGCACTTTAAGCATAGGCATTTAATCCCTCCATCAAGAGCATAATATTTATATTGTCGAGACGTCCGAAGAAATTCTTCAACTCCTATGAGAAAAGTTTCCTTCAAACCTCTTCTTCCAGGATAACAATGGTCATACATCCAACCATGGTGGATGGGAACTTTTGTCATATCCTAGGGCAAGCCAAAGGAGAAAAATGTTATGTTACGTTATGCTAGTGCAACAAAGGACAATCATCAAACATGGGACTTAAGCCCATGCATGTAAAAGGCAAAGAGAGAGGGTGCGCGAATAATTTCTTCCTTCTAGCACACCTCTAGTTTACTTGATTTCAAATTTTGCACCTATTTTATAGTATTGTTGTAGTCCAATTGCAATTTACATATAGAAATCATGAAAAAGGTACCAATTTTATAAAGAAATTGGTATTTTCTATAATCATATATATTAAAACAACAAAAGTAACCACAACGGATGGGAAATTTGGCCATTTGGCCAGGTCGTAGGACAAACCAAAGGAGGAAAATTATCAAACATGGGACGTAAGTAGTAAACCTATTACTACTTAAGCCCATGCACGTAGAAGGCAAAGACATAGGACACACAAATAATTTTATATTCTAGCACACCTCTAGCTTACTTGATTTCAATATTTGCACCTATTTTGTAGTATTCTTTTAGTCCAATTGCGATTTACATAGAGAAATCATGTTCAAAGTAGCAATTATATAAAGTAATTGGTATTTGCTATAATCATACTTTAATCATATATATTCAAACAACAAAAACATATTACAATGAACGCTACATACCAAAACCACTAGAGAAGGAAACTAACTATCTTAACAAGTTTCTAATGGAAAATATGACTAGAAAATAGCTCACTTCTAAAACTAACTACAACTCAAAATCTAGCTACCTAAGACTTAAAACTACCATTAAATTATGCCAAACCTGCAAAAATTTAGAAATGGAGTAAACTATTACATATAACTCTTATAAAACTACTTGGACAAGTTATAATTAGAAAAATAAAGGTGAAGAATAGATCACAAATCATAATTAACAAGGGAATTCGATTCTACCTAGCCAAAACCCAAAAAATGAACTAGAAATTGGTCAAAATAAGCGAAGACTACTGAATTAGCATAGGAAATGTTAAGGAATTATGCAAACACAATCTAATTAGTATATGAAAGATGAAAATTGAGCTAAAAGTCATGAATAACATTGAAAACAAAAACTGATATGTGGAGATTAACTTGTTTAGCTTAGTTTATGCATAACTAGTATAGTTAAATACCTTCGTTTATATTTTTTTTTTCATTCAATTAGAGTAATTAACTTGTGTGCCTTATTTTGATGCATAAATAGTGTACCAAGGGCAGAAAAACATACAAAAACAATGGCAAAATATACACTAAAATGGCTGAAAAGTTGCTAAGTTGACCATAAGTTGACTTTTTGCTTTTTTGCTCTAATATGAAATCTATGAAAACTGGTAAAAACAGCATCAAGAACCTATTCAACAAACTTTACATGACTAAAGGAACCTAAGAAAGAACTCAAAACTGAAATCCTAACTAAAACTCAAAATTTCACTGCTTAAAACCTCTAAAAACACCTTAAAACTAGGCTAAAACTAAGGTTATGTTAAAGCATGGGTAGAAGTGGAGAGAAACTACCTAGACAAGGTTAAAAAGACTTAAGAAAACTTAATCCTAACTCATAAACTATCTCCTAAAATATTTACCAAAAATCACAACCTAAAACCAAAACTAGTCTACCAAATTAACCCTTTTCTATATGCATGTACTAAGCTAAACTATTCAACTTTAATCTAACTATCCTAACATGTTTCTAAGGGCAAAATTAGACTAGAAAACAACTTACACTGCTAAAATTAACTCCAACTCAAAATCTAGGTATCTAAGACCAAAAACTACCACTAAACTATGCTAAAACTGTAGATATTTAGAAATGAAGTAACTACTGCATATAACTATTATAAAACTACTTGGACAAGTTCTAATTAGCAAAAGAAAGGTGGAGAACATATGACAAATCAAAATTAACAAGGGAATTCGAATTTGCCTAGTTAAAACCCAAAAATGAAATATGACAAATCAGAAATGTGTATGACAAAATTATAAAGGCTACCTTTTCTTTTTAATTTTTTTTTCATTCTAACAATCTTATTTTGTAATTTTTTTGTATTCCTTTCAGTGTGGTGTGTTTTTTCCTGCTAAGGTATAATGAAGTTTCAATTTTTCTATTTCCATATCAAATTTTTATATTATCTTCCTATTGTTAAGTTGTCGTTCTACACTTTTTTACCTTTGTGGAGGTTAATGTGTATGTTTCCATATTATTTGCACAACTTTTTCTTTCTGTAGTGGACATTGTTTTTGTAGACAACAACTCTCTACTCTTGTGAAAAAACTTTATTCACCTGTTGTTGTTGTTCATTCATATAATTCGTAATACAATTTATAGACTCAATTTTATGTCTGTTGTACTCACAATAACTATAAACAACTAATATACTAACTACCCACTACGACTAGTACATTAACTACCTACAAAGGCTAACTTATTAACTACCCATAAGATCCCAACGACTAGTTCATTTAAGTTTATTCTAAAACCAATAGTTTATGCTATTGAGTTTGACAAATTTGTTGGTCGAATAGTTCTAATAAAAAAATGAAAGTTTGATTCTTACTTTAGAAATTTTTTATTACTAAACTTAATTTTGAAATATTCCATCTCACATCCTCGATTTTGTAATATATATATATATATATATATATATATGTATGTATGTATACTACTATATCTAGCGGCATCGTGGATCAAGGAGGGATTTGAAGAGGATGGACTATTCTGTTAGTAGACATCCTAAGTTCCTTTATAAAACAGAGTTTTAGAGTCATGACCCCAGGTAATTTTAGTCATCAACTAATGCTCCCTAAAATACCCAAGGATTAGAATAGTTAATATCTATGACATGTAATTGTTGTTTCTTAAGCATATAATCAAAATGAATTTATTCTTTGATTGGATTTTCTCTGCTTTTTTTTTCTGCATAAGATTTCACATGATTGATATGATTTATAGCCTGATTGGTATTTTTTTCTTTATGAGAGTTATACAGGTTCAAGAAAAGAAGGTGAAATTTGTTTTAGATGAACATTGATCCTAAAGTAGTGGAAAATGGCTTTGTTGCGAGTTTAAGTAGTTCTAGTAGTTGTAGATCATTTCTTGCAAATGGAGTGTCTCGAGATGGGTCATACAATTATTTAAACAATGATTTCTCATTTCCACCAAGAGGCATACCTTCACTAAGAAAACCATTGGTAGTTGTCTTCAGCCTTTCTAATTTATTTATTTTTCATCAATATTATTTTCTTGGGGATAGGAAATTATGGTATGGTCTTTTACGGTGAACAACCTAGAAATTAGGCTGTCAGTGGAAATTTAGGTAGTAATATAGCTCTATTTTATTCTATCTCATCCATCATTTGAGTTTCACATAATGTTTCCTCATTCGTGTTATTCCTCTCTTTGTCCTTTGACATGTGTATCAATTATGGCTGCTTGCTTGACATTCTTGTGACTGCATGATCTTCTTGAAGTGGTATCAGTTGAAGAGGTTGCTCGATATTTGGATTTGAAGAAGTTGGATGAAATAATTTACATGTTTGAAGTTGTGTCACCATATGACGGGGAAGTAGTTGCATCAACTTTCTAATGCATAATCTACACATTATCCTTTCAATAAAGATGGAGTTATTTGAAGTAAATGCTCTTTAGCGTTGTCTTCTTCAGAGTGAAAATAATTTAGGCATATAGTGAAGCACATAGACTTGTGTTTGGATGTTTGTCATATAAGCAATTAGTACTTGCTTTTGTGTTCATTTTAACTGAAGAGGTTTTCTTTTAAAATTTGCAGGATGGCGATTAGGGAAAGTGCATAATGGTTGGTGGAAGCGATAGAGAGAAGAAAGAGACTGAAATGTTAAGAGCAAGGGTCGGTGCAATGAGTGTAGGTCACAAAAAGGGTCTTATACAACAAACTGAAGTGATCTCACTATTCCTTTATATAGTTTTTGTTAATCCAAATTGGATTATACATGATTAAAAGTGATGAGTTCAAATTTTTGCCCTCATTTAATGTTTAAATTTGCAGATTTAATAGAATTTGTTTGCTTATGGATTGATTTAATCAGGATTTGTGATTATTGGATTTATGGAGTTCGTAAGTTAAAAATGGCATCAAAAGTGAGTTTAGTTGCATAAAATATTATTGGATATTCTAATGTTTGTTGATTCAACTGAAGTTTAATTTAGGCCATTAAAAGTGTGGATTTGAAATATTCAAAGTTACAAAATATATCCAAGACCATTAAATTCTGGAAAGAAATAGTCAAGAGCTAAATGCACCCCCAATTTTTATTTTACACACTCCTCCTTCAAGTGGACCACCTAAAAAAACTGGTTTTGCACCCCCTCCTACCATTTAAACCCAACTCATTTATATCATGCCATGTGGCAATCCTCCACTAATTGAGTTGACCAACCAGAAGATGACACGTGTCTAAATCCAAACACATAAACCATCCAATTAGAACTTGCCACGTCATCATCTCCTTCCCATCTCCCAAACAGAAAACCTAGGTCTTTCTCCTCACCCACTATCATCACGCCGACAGCCTACATCCTCCATGCCTACACCAGCATCGCGCCAGAGTCGCCATCACTATCAAACACCATGTCGTTAGCTACAACAACATGATGCAACAGTCCACCACAACCATAGGACCTCCATCTTTTCTCGCACCTGCAGAAAACACGAAGCCATCATGTTTGACGTTGCCACCACCTGCACAACACAACCACATACCTCCACACAAGCTATGAACCACCGCAGATGTGCACTACGTTCAACCATCATCAGCCAAGGAAGCCAAGCAAATCTGCAGTAGCTCCTTCACATTGATCAGAAACAGAAACACTATCGTCATGCAGCATCATCCTTCACGTTACACCAACCGTGAGCAAACCATCTGAAGTGAACACCAACACGCAGGCAACCACTACGCACCACCCCCGTTCGTCAGTCATGCCACCTGCGGTAGTCTCATTAGCCATCATTGCAACAATTGCGTCGCAGCAGGCGCCAACCATGGAGCAACGTCGGGTATCTATTATACGGGTACCCGTAGGGGTATCAAAACGGGCCAGCCTGACCCATTTGGACCCGACCCAATTTTGACCTGTTTTAAACGGGCCGGGTCAGGCTAGCCCGTAAGGAGAAAACTGGTTATGTTGTTGAACCTGGCCCACGGGCTGGCGGGTTGGCCCGCCTGATTTTTCCTAGATGTGTCATTAGAGGCCCAAAATCAGATTTGAAGTATTTTATTCCAGAATTAGTTCAGTGAACAATATCCCAATGTTAGATAACCAAAAAAAATTCTCCTTTAATGAAGAAGACAACAATGACCTGTTATAAAGGAAATTATCATAACACAAACAACTAAGCTAAATCAAACATGTTCAATTCAAGCAATTATCATGAAACATGGTTATTTGCGTAACCAAAGAAATCTGGGTGCGACTATTGACAAAGGCAAATTACGAACAAACTTATCTTCGCGGTGGTCATGGTAGTCGAAATCATCCGTGAATCGCAGTCTGATTATGGCTTTGTGTTCTCCCCACACTGCGTTCTCTCGCTATTGCACTGCCTTCGTGTTCCTGGCCAGTGACGTGATAAATGTCACGGTGGAGGAGAAACGCGACGTGGTTAATTGGGCCTTCGTGTTCCTGGCCAACGATGTGAGTGGGATTTTAGAAATAAAACTGCAGCTTGTGTAAAGCTCCAAAAATTTTGTATTTATACTCAAATTAAATATGATTGAATCAAGAACCAAATGAAACAAGAACCAACTTAATTGAATAACTATAACGAAAGTTATGCACCAAACAAGCAACAAAGGTCAATGTTGTCAACAACCAAACTACAATGATCGTGCAATAAAACCTGCTCTCACTATAGAGCTCGATTCAAGATCCGACCGGTCAAAGTCAAGAACTATGTGTTAAGGATCAGCTGTTGAAATATCAGCTCGATACAACGGTTAACGAAGTAGGAACTTTCATTTTACAAAAAGTGTGCAGTGTTGTCAACAACCAAAGTATAGTGACCTTGCGATACAAACTTCTCTCACTACAAACCTCCAATTCAAGATCCGACCAGTCAAAGTCAATAATTATGTGTTAAGGATCAACTGTTAAAATTTCAACTCGATCGAACGGTTAAACCTTCATTTTACGAAAAGTGTGCAGTGTAGAAAAAAAAAGTAGCGCCACATCAATCAAACATACTCATTCCAGAATGAAAATAAATACATTGTATTTCAGAGAAAAAGGAGTTCTAGCTTCCATTACTTGGAAAAAGCTAGTAGAATATCCCGACACCCAAGCAAATGAGTATTACCGACCACGGAGCATATTCACGAGTTGTAAAACAGTGAAATAGATTCAAAATGGGTTACCATGATGAACCCTAGTTAGAATCATGATGACAAAGCTGGGAATAAAAAAGGTACGGTGGAGAATCAACTTACGTGGACTGAAGAATGGAGTTGAGCTAACACAAAGAAGGGTAAGACCCAAACCTTAGCAGAGCTTCCGTGGAGAGGAAAGGGAAGAGTGAGACCACTTATTTTGGCAAGTGAATGCAGAAATGAGGGGGGTTAGGCTGCTTTAGGGACTTTGACACCCCATGGGCCAACCCTAGGCCCAACTAATTTGGGACAACCCTTAAACATTAAGGTAAAAATATAAGTGGGTCTTACACTTACCATTGATTAATTTATAACCATAATTTCAATTTCTGTAATTTCAATTTACTTCCTTCCTTATAGATAACAAATATTATCTACATGATTAATAAAAACAAACACTATACCATGTTAAATTAAGAAGTTATTTGTCTTACTAATTAAAATGTAAATCAAATATTTATATGTATTTGTTTTAACTTTAAATCATATTTTTATCAATTATTGAGTTTCATATTAAAATAAATATTATTTTGATTCTTTATTAAAGATATTTAAAAATTTATTATCTTTGATTTATCTTTCATTGTTTACATTAACAATATAACTTAACGTATAACGAAATTATGGTTTTAAAAAGTTCAATACTATTGGCATGTTGACTACCTATTTTTTTGGAAATTTAAATTAAGAATCGTATTATTTTATATAGTATTTTTTTTTTCAAATCTTTAAATTAAATGAAATTATGAGTTATGGAGTAGTCAATTAAATTATTCTCAGCGTATCAATGTTTTCCTAACTCATGCTTGCAGAGCCTATTTTTCATGCTTCACCAACTTTCATTTGAAAAAGTGTTGCACAATCTTTTCTATTCACCAACAATAAATGTTAACTTCGTATCTTTTAGGTAGCTAATTGGTCAAAAATGACCCATATTTTGAAAAAGAAAATAAAGATTCAATTGTTATTACTTTTTGGTTATAAGGGTTTTTAAATTTTTTTTTTTGTGTCTGCACACTTTGCACTGACTTCTTTTATGCAAACAATATTATGTAAAAACTCTCATTTCTTTGGGTAGATTATTGTCTACTACAAAAGACATTTTGTTTTTGAAAAAAATAAAAACAGATTGATTTATTATTATTTTTTGGTAATAAGAGTTTCTAAATAATACGTGTGTCTATGCCCTTTGCATTGTCTTCATTTATGCAAAGAATAATACATAATGTAAAACCTTTTTTATTTTCAAATTCAAACTTTGGTACAACATATTTATTTTGTATGTTAAGTTTACCATGACCCTTTGTTAAATCCTAGAAAATAGCGTTTTAGGCTTTATAGTGATTTAAAAATTGTGAGATTCGATTATTTTAATATTAAAAGGTTTTATTATAAATAGTTTTATTATAAACGAATTTCATTTTTAAAAGGTTTTACTATCTCTCTAAAAATCACTTTTCTAGAGTTCTCTGACTTAGCTATAACAGTTCTCATCTTTTGTCAATCTGTTTGAAGATCGTCGGAGATTGCTAGGATGATCCTCTTGGCAAGCTCTTCCTTTTTATCAAAGACCATGTAAGCTAAACTTTTGCTCGTTTTCTTGTGGGTCTTCCTTGTTATGGGTTGCATGTGACCTTGCTTTGGTTGCATGTGACATTTTAATCATCAATATGAGTCTCTATTGGTTAATGATCATAATAGTAGGTCTTGATCGTTCTTGTGTTGTTCCTAGGTATAGATAGAGATTCTTGTGAAGCAAAAGGTGTTTTGGTGTTCCTTGGGTCTATTGAGTTGTTTGGGTCTGTTAAGCCACTTTGTTAGATAAAGGAAGCTAGTATTGTTTTACTTTGTAATGTTTTTCTAAATTATGCTTCTCGAAGTCGAATCCACGGGTTATGGAAATATCCATTGGTTACATATGAAATTCCTTGTTTGAATTATGCTTCTTGTAGTTGAATCCATAGGTTATGGAAATATCCACTGGTTACGTGTGGAACACAGTGGTGTGAATTTTGCATCCTAGTGCCAAATCAACATGTTGTGGGAAAATCCATAGGTTACTTGTGGAACCTTCTATTTGTTTTCTTCAACTTTAACATGAACTCTTGACTCCCCTCTATCATGTGTGACACTTGTGTTTTTTTGTGTTTATGAAGTTTTACTAGTTGTTCTTGAACATTGATGTTACAGAGTGCTTATTACATGAAATTATGAAATGTGATATGTGAATATGATGAATAAGTTGTGTATGACTGTTTGGTATGAGGAACTCAGTGTGAGATTATTTTCATGGAGAAGTCATGAGGTTATAAGTATAAAAGAGAATCAATGGAATGAAATGGTTAAAGTTGAACTGCTGAATGACTCGTGATATGTGAAAGTTATGAAATCTAAGTGTTTAAATTTTGTTCGTATAGAAATGTTGATGTTTAGTATGAAAATTGAAGTCAATTGGTATTAATGTTTGTACTATACTTGATTTTGATATGTGATTGCCATCTGCAAATATTCTTGGGTTGTCTAGACTGGCTCAAGTATGCATAATTATGCAGAAATCAGATTATGCAGAATTACATGGACTCATTGGGTGAGGCGAATTATGCAGATTCGTAGATTCGCTAGGCGAGTTTTCAGGTTAGGGGCTCACTAATTTAGTAGCTTGTTGGGTGAGCAGGACCTCGTTGGTCGAATTATTGAGGAACATTTCCTTTGGACTCCCAATGAAATACTCGATGGGTAAAACAACCTGGTTGTTCAAAAAGTGTCTTTTCGTCCAGCGAGAGGATATGTTTGTTGAGCGAGAACTTCAAGATTATGAACATATATCAATTAATTGAATTGAGAAACCTTTTATTTTTTCCATATCTAAATATTAATGGTATTTGAATTGCTTATTTATACATATATATATATATATATATATATATATATATATATATATATATATATATATAAGCATGGAAGGTGATGTGATTTCTACAATTTCAAGGAAAATTCTATGTGGAGGTTTTAGTGTATGCATCGGCTTAAGGATTCATTATTAGTTGGTATACTGACACTCTAACAATCGTTCACACTCAAACAGAGTAGAATGTGTTATGTTGTGAGTGGTTAGGTAATAACCCCTTGAGGTCAAACTCTACAGAGTTTGGGAACCACCCACAGGTGTAGGCCATTAGGGGATCCAATGTCAAATGCATATATTTGGATAATCGAGTTTAGTGTCAACTACTTGTGTGATTATAGATCATAGATATGTTGTATAACATGTTTGTAAGTAGTTAGCAGGATTTAAATATATATGTATGAATATTTATTGTGCACATTCACTTACCATTCTTCTGTGTTTTTGTCTTGTGTTGTTTGTCTTTCTTTTGCGATGATCACCTACTCGGTGGGAGCACGTGTGGTTGTAGTTTCAGAGGCACCTCTAAAGGATGAGGAACCATCTATTAGGTTGGTGGAAGGTATCAATGGGAGGCTGTTGTAAGTGATTAGTTTATGTTTAGAGCTAGAGTTGTTGGTTTTTAGTTAGTTTGTATAATTGATATATTTGTAGATTCCTATCTTTTATAAGACTGTATTAATATACTTTATACACTAGTTTATCTATTTTTGAATACTAAGGTGAAACCTCTTATTTTATTAGTTTTAAGCTGTTAGAATTGGGATGTTACATGTTCTATTGAATTTTGCTTATGCTTATTCCAATTCTAGAAGGATAGGAGAATGTCCTTTAAGGGAAGTAATATTGTCCTCTCTCTCTTCAAGGAATTTTCTTTTTTATATATCTTTCACGAATTTCAATTTATGATAGACTGGGTGGCTACATTAAGGGTTTGTTTGTTTCCATGGATTCATTGTGCAGATGAAATTAGATGAGCGGATTTGCAATTATGGTAGCTATTCATTTTTAATGATTTGTGAGGAAGTGAGTAAGAGAATTTACGAGATTTACATCTCACTAAAATGAAGAGATTTACTAGACTCAATAGAACTTTTACCTTAATATCCCTAGTCCAAATTCACCTACCACACCACATCCTGACAAATTCACATGGTAAACCAAATTCACGTAAAGCACTTGCTCTCCCTATATATATACTAATAATAAATAATAATGTTAAATAATATAATTAATAATAACATCATTAAATATAACAATAAATAATAATTAATAATAATAATTTCAAATAATAGTAATTATTATAAAAATAATAATTTAATATAATTTATTTTTATTAAAATTTATTAAATATTAGTTTTTAAATTTAATATTTTTAACTAACCCAAAAATTATTTCATATATTTTTATCATCAAGGGTATTTTAGTAATCTTCAAACTTTATTCATTATAAATTTTTATTTTATCTATTACATCACTCAAATCACTCACTAATTCTTACAAAATTCATTTCCAAATCCATTCACTTTACCCTCTAAATCTACTAAAAAAACACACATATTCATTCACTCAAATTCTCACAAATTCATCTTCACACTCTCCTCCAAATTCATCTTATCAGGTTAACACACCCTTGATTCATACAATTCTCTTTTCGGTGTAAACATATTCTTCATTTTTTTTAATGTGAAATAGGGTTCTTTATTATTAAGTTAATAAGCACAACTAATATCTTTATAGTTGTGTGTTTATGTTATAAAAAATTGCTTGTTTTAATAATAAAAACTTTGTAATCAAATTAATTAAACTATTGCTATGATTGAATATCATTTTATATAAATTTAATATATAATATAAATATAATTACAAATAAAATAATAAATATAGGTGTTATTTTATTAATAATATATCCATTTTGAAATTGAAAAGAAATACATCAACTCAAGCAGGCACCAAATTTGTAATTAATCTATTTAATTTAATTTCTTAAAATCTTTAATTTGTATATTTTAAAATTTGAATTAGATTTTGCTATATATTATTTAAGGTTTCTAAAGGAATAAAAAAATAATTAACATTTTTATAGCAATTTTAAAAAAAATAATTTAATTTAAAATTTACTACATTCAAATATAAAAAACGATTTCAATTTCAACCTTTTTCTTTTTTAAATTAAGATTCATATCGTCAACAATAGAAAATTTGATATATAAATTGTAAACAAATTATATTTGAAAAATAAATACTTCATTTTAAATTACAAAACACTTATGTCAAGTTTTAATAAATAATTTAAAAAATATATTTTTTATAACATAAACATAAATGTATTATTAAAAATTGAAAATTATAAAGTCTTTAAACTTTTACAAATATAAAAGTAATTAATAATTTCAATTTTATTTTTTAAAATTAAGATTCGTGTTCTCAAATTTAAACGAACATCAAAAAATTGAGTTATAAAGTTTGACTGTGAATTTTGAAATTATAAAAAACTACGGTAATGAAGTTTGAATTTAAAATTCAAAATTTGAAAAACTAAAAAATTAAAAAATTTAAATGTCTCCAAACAATATTTACATATTTATGTAGAAGTTGAAGAATTTAAAAGATTTTATGGTTCTTAACAATATCATAGTATATTATAATACGTAATATGTAACACCTCATTTAATTAATAACGCTAATTAAAGGAATGTCACGTAGAACAATACTAGAAACAAAGTTCTAGAGTATAAACACTACTTCTTACAATTATTTCAGAGAAACTCGAATAGGAAAAAGGCACACCACGATGTCAATAACATAGTATAAAGATAACTCAACTGTAATTAGAAATAAAGTCCAAAGACAAGAAATACATGGGCCATAGCCCTAAGGAAAAGCCTAAATAAACAGAAATCCAGTCCAAGCAGACTATGCAGTGGAACCTCCATCACCCTGATGATTACGGGGAGTTCTCACATCTGCTCATATCAACAAGTTGATGATCATCGCAAAAAGAGAAAACCACACAACAAAACATACAACAAACAAAAAGGTATGCTAGAGTAGAAAACAGTTGATCATACTATTACAAGAAATTTCCACAGTCCAAGATGCATAATGTAAGACCCACTAAATTTAAATAATTAAATAAATAATTATTTAATAAATACGGGTAAAAGAGAAGTCTTTATGGCATTAAATACTAACCTTCAAGATGTGGAAAAATACTAGCTCAAGTGGTTGAGAGTATTTAAATGTGTGAAAGGACTTGGGTTCAAGTCCTATGTATGCGATTTGCGTGTTATTTAATTTGTCTTATTTTTCTCTAGATGTGGTTGAGATGATGGGTTCAAGCCTTGGCTTGGACAAAATAAACTTTCTTTTTGCCAATTTTAGTTTTGGCATGAATGTGAAAGGGTATGGGAAACCCTAGATGAAGGAGCAGCCAATGGAAGCTGAAAACAGTCCATTATCATTCATTGAATGGCAATTACCCTTCACAATGAACCATTTTCGTTAGGAGTGAGAGGAGGGTGAATTGAGAGCTGGAGTTATTCTGCAGTTTGAGAGGAGATAGAGAACGAAATTGGAGAGTGTGTTGTGAGGGTGAGGCAAACTAGAGGCTGAATTGGGAGAGAGCTTGAAGAAGGGCATTAGCGAGCAAGTGGTGGCACACTCAATTGTCCAAATTTTAGGCAAGGATTCCAGGTTAGGGGAGTTCCTTTTGATTGCTTAAATTTCAATTGTATGTAATCATGAATTTCCAAGGGTTTGGGATTGCATTTTGTCGAATTATCTGAATTTCATTTGGGTTTCTGGAATTTTCCAGAAACCGCCTGGCGGTCACGCGCGACCTGCCAAGTGACACAAGCTACAAACACAGTTTTTTGGGATTCCTCCATGAACCGCCTGGCGGCAGAGAATGATCCACCAGGCGACGCAAACTGGGTTGCACAGTTTTTTGTTGTTTTGGATATTTTTGGTTTACCTGTGAGGTCACAGTGATATTCATATGCTCTAATGTGAATTTTGATGAGTATGGTTGACTGTGTATATTATGGTTATGTTGGATGCATGAATTCTTATATGAAATGCGGGCTAGGGTTTATGTTGGGGGTTGAAAACAATTATGCATGATATAAATACATGATTAGTATATTGTTTGACGAAATTAGTGTTATTATTATATGCAAAGCACAAGTATGTTCTTGTACGAGCATGTGGAATTGTATGCAATGGGCACCACTGTGGAGTATTTGAGTTTCATCGGTGATTTTATGTAGTGGGTATCATGCAGGATTAGTTGAGGGCAAGTTAGGATTGGTAGGGCAGTGAGGGTGGAAGGAAACTCAATCATCGGGTATAGAAGGGGAAGGTATGAGAAGATGTTAATTGACATATGAGTGTTAAGTTAAATAAAGGTTGAATGATGATATGCACTGAAAACTATTGGAAGATTATGACTATGTGTTAATTTGCCAATAAAGGTAGGATTGATATGAGTGATATTGCATGTGTGGTACCTGTTTCCTAAATAATAGTTATTGTGAAGGTGGTGTTGTTATAAAATATTGGTGCTATGTTTGGTAAAACTGCAGTGGCATGGGTTATATAAACATTAGATTGTATGATCAAAATATTGTGAGTATGTGTGCATGATGATGATTAATTTGATGGTATGTTTGAATGGATGTGATGTAATCTAGTTATAGATTTATGACTGGAAAACCATGTTGTGCTGTAATTCCATGTGTTGTATGATTTGAATCCTTTGGGATCTATTTAAAGTACCAAAAACCAGTAGCTTTACGCTACTGGTATGGCGCCTAGCAGCGTGGTGCGAGCCACCAGGCGGTAGAATTCAAAAACAGTGGTAGTGGTCCCTGTACGAGCAAGGCGCCTAGCGGCAGTGCAGGTTCTACTAGGCAGAAGAGGTGCAGTAAAGGCTCTGGAGGGTGTGTGGCGCTTGGCAGTATGCTTGGGATCCTCCAGGCGGTGACGGTGCAGCAACACTCCTGTTTGGCGCTTGGCGCCTGGCGGTGTGTGATTCCCTCAAGGCGGTCTGGACCTAGATTCCGCCTAGCGGCGTGACATGCGCGCTAGGCGGTTTTGGTCAACTGATGATGCGCGAGGAAGGGTTTCTACACAGCTTTAGGTGGTGTTCATGATGCGAGGCTTTGGCTGGGGGCCTAGTTACGAGTGCAACTCGTATTGGGGTAACATATGACCACTCTAGGTTATAGCTTGGTGGTTTAGGAAGTCTAGTGGAGTGTGCGAGTTGTGGCTCGTACGACAAGGTTTCGGGTGATTGCCCTCTTCAATGTATTTTGATAGAGCTGTGATAGTCTGGGAACAACTACAAACTGATGTTTGTTTTAGGGAGCTCCACTTGGTGTCACGGTGAGATGTTGTGGCAAAGTTATTTCCACGTGTGGACTATCAGTTGGTGGCTTGTAGTCAGAGGGGCGAGTAGACACTCGTGCAGCAAAGATTGATCATTGATCTCACCTAAAGGGTATAGAAATGATAGACGTCTATTGCAAGTGTTGGAAATGGAGAACTAAGGAAAAAGGGAAAAATACTAACTCGAGTTATAATATTGAGATGATGTACTTAATATGATATTTGTTTGGTTTTATTTAAATGAGCTCACCCTATCTGTATGTGCTTGGCGATGATCATGTAACTTGTTACATGGGAGCAGATGTTGATGCAGGTGAGCAAGCTGATGCATAGAGACGGAGTGGGGACCTCTTGGGAATTTTCACTAATTTTATGATGTCAGACTATGGATCGATTGTAATAGTTTTATAGACATTTATATTAGTAATACAGTATTTCCGCGAATTATATTATCTGGTTTGGCGCGTTAACTTAAGGTTTTAAATATTTCCCGCATTTTGGGAAATTGTTGAAGAATAAATGATGTTGTTTTATTTAAACTTTTTATTTATTTATTTATTTTAATAAGTAATTTCCGGCTAGGACATTACACATAAGCCAACCAATCATGTTATGACTCGCAAACAATACACTAAGACTCAGACTCAACTCATCCGGATACATATAACTTAGTCGGATTCAGCGGATGCTTGCACTTGTGGTGGATTTCCCTGCTCTACCGAGCTACTCACCCCCGAGCTAAGTGTTATAATGCCTCAACCCCCACACACAAGTTAGCCCTTAATGAGTTTTAGGCCTCCTACTACTCTCACCACATGAGTCAGTCCGTTCTATGTGAGACTAACTGACCCCTTAGAGTGTCAAGATGCAACCTTATCTTGAATCATTACTAAATTATATAGATAGGGCACCACCATGAACTCCCATTAACAGGGTTCATGGAATTACATCTAGACCAACTGAGGCACCACCCTGAAATCTCACCTAGAGATTTAAGGAATTACGTCCTAACCACATACAAATCATGTTTCACCAACCAAGTAGGTATTCATCATCCATACCAATCTCATTCCATACTTATTAACTAACCTTCATTCATATCCCATTTCAAATCCATACCAAACTCATCATAATCAATCCATGAACTAATCCCATACATGCACATTATGCATTTCAAGCCTTTAACATATCAATTTATCCAAAAATATAGTAAGCATACAAGCACAATGGAGAAAAACATAACCTGGTGCATTCTTGTCTAGCTCCTCGCTTAGGCATAAGAGTCTCGCTCAGGCGAGCTCCTTTCGCCTAGGTGAGGGCTCGAAAAGGGGAACAGTGGCACTGTCACACAATCTCGCTTAGGCGAGACCTCCTCGCCTGAGTGAGATGTGCTCTCGCTCAAAACTGGAGTTCGTCGCCTGAGCGACAGCTCGCGCAGGCAAATTGGGCGAGAAAACCAGAACCTTCAACTAGTCGCGTATGCACAGCTCAATCATTTAACCACACCAAACACACAGTCCATATTCATATCATCAAAACTTCACTCAAGCATACAAAATCACGAAAAGGCAACCAAACTCATCATAGATAACTTAAAACGTGAAACCCTAACTTCCCTTACCTGGAATGAGCTAGTACGGGACCTCGACACCAACCACGGAGCACATCAACTCTAGGAATAGGCTTAGAAGCTGGAAAAACAGCGGAACAGATCTTACGATGAGCTCACTACGAAACCCTAACTGGAAAACACGAAAAGATGCTAAGGGAGAAGGGGTATGAGTTGGAGAGTAACTTACGCGGAGTAAGAATGAGCTTGAGCGAACTTGATGGAGGCTAGGAAATCAAACCCTAGTAGAGTTTTCTGTTGAGAAAGTGAGAGTGTTAGGGAACTGTTTTTGAAAGTATGGAAGAAATGGAAGGGGTTTGACTACCTTAGGGGCCTTTGACACCCTATGGGTCAGCCCTTAGGCCCAAATAGATTTGGGGCAGCCTTTAAACATAAGGGCAGAAAATATTGGGCCTTACATTCTCCCCAACAAGAAAAATTTTCGACCTCGAAAATAAAGACTTACCAGGCGAACAAATGCAGATGTGATTTCCTCATAGAGGTAAAGAAAACCGCAAGGTCCAATTTTTTGTTGCTCTCTTCTTAGCTTAGCCAAACTTCTTCACTTTTTCAAGGTTTTCTTGCCATCTTCATGGAATGCTTGGCTTGGATTTTTGTGATTTTGATAATTTCTTATTCTTGGATTTATCTTTAAGGTGTCATGAAGCTTTAAGCAATTTATTTCCACACCTCCATGAGCTTAACTTAGCTGCAGCTGCACTGACACACCTCAAAATATCCAAAGAACATTTATGCAACTAAAAAGCTATTTTTAACATGTTTTTGTATCTCATGCTCAATAAACCCAATTATAGGAAATCCCAATTAAATCAATCTTTAAGCACAAAAATTCAATTAAATACCCAGAATGAAACATTAAATGAGGGCAAAAATACACACTCATCATAACCACACACTTATCCTTTTGCACTCCTAGGCAAAATTGAGCAATGTCAAAACTTGTTCTAAGGTATTTTATTTCACATCAACAGTGGATCAAAGGAATGAACCTTACTTGAGACAAATCAATATTCTAGAAATCAAGTTACCATGCATAAACAAATGGAAATATTTTATTTTTCACACATGAGTTAATCTTTTGAATTCACAAGACAATCAATTATGAAAGAAAGCACTCAAGTTAAATGTTTATTTTCTCACCAAAATTCTCTCAAGTGTTTTGGCTTGGACTTTTGTGATTTTGATATTTTCTTATGCTTGGATTTATCTTTAAGGTGTCATGAAGCTTTAAGCAATTTATTTTCACACCTCCATGAGCTCAACTTAGCTGCAGTTGCACTAACACACCTCAAAATATCTAAAAACATCTATGCAACTAAAAAGCTATTTTTAACATGTTTTTGTATCTCATGCTCAATAAACCCAATTATAGGAAATCCCAATTAAATCAATCTTTAAGCACACAAATTCAATTAAATACCCATAATTAAACATTAAATGAGGACAAAAATACGCACTCATCAATCGCTTAGCGTAGAGCAAGGGTTTTTAGTTAGTTAAGGGGTTGAGATCGATAAGTTCATCAAGTCTCGATGGTTGTTGGAAGAGAAAATGAAGAGAGCATAGTTTTATTTCTACCCAATGAGTGAATTTTCGAGGACAAAATTTTTTTCTTCATGGGGAGAATGTGAAACCCCTTTGGTTTTAAATACTCACATTTTAGTAAAGAGAAAATCAGTCTCCCTTTTCTCAAGAAACCCTTCCTTCCATCGTCTCCCTTTTTCCCTCTCTACCTCTCACTAACTCTCAAACCACTGATATTTTTCTTCTTATATATCTTCCATCCTTTTTGTAATACAAACTGGATTAGAGACCACTACAAAGCCCTCATCTTTCTGACTGAACGTCCTTCTTCTCCGAGTAAGTCTAAAGGCTGACTAGGGTCTCATTTTCTTTTACTTGCAATCTGTGTTTCAGAATCCTAGGGTTGAGTTTTGGGGTTCCTGCATCCTCTTCAGTTTGGGGTTTTCCTTTCTTAGAGTTGGTAGTTATTTAAAGGTAAGGGAAGCTAGAACTCCTTTTTCTTTGAAATTGATTGTACTTATTTTCGTTTTGGAATGTGCTGATTATGTTGGATTGATGATTGCATTGTAGGGATTTGTTGAATGCGTGTGATTTAAGATAAATTTCATGGGAATTGAGATTGTAACATGGAATTGGACATGTTTCTGACTTACATGGGGCTTAAAATGGATTTTAGGCTGATTTGACGTTGTCAAATTGCAGAATTCGTGTTTCTGTGTTATGAAGACTCGTTGGGCGAGCCAAATGTCTAGCTGGGAAAGTTTGGCTTTTCAACTCTAACTCATCTCGCGAAATTTTAAATTCTCGCTTCGTTAACCGTCGAAAGATCCTTTTGAAGTATGATGATGATAATGGTTTTATGATAACTTGTGGAATGTTGATGATGAAAGAGTTTCAAGGAAAATTCTATGTTGGATGGTGTGGTTAGTGTATGCATTGATATAGAAGATGTCTAGATAAGGAAAGGTATTCTAAACTATGATAATCACTTACACTCTTAGAGTAAAATGATTATGTGGTGAGAGTGGCAGAAGGTCCTAGTCTTGGGAGGTGTTTTGAGCCTGAGACATATTGGGATTAACCTTGTGGTTGATTGGGTGATAACCCCTTGTGATTAGACTCTAAAGAGTCTAGTAAATGTTAAATTTAAATTTTGTTATCACATTCTCTTACTGACGATTTCAAATTTTAATCCAAAATTTATTAGTATTATATATATTATGAGAATTTTTTCACAATTTAAAATAAGAGAATGATTTGATTTCCAATGAATTAATTTTGAAATTTATTTTCAAAAACACGGGAGGAATATATTACTTAATATTATCTATTGTTTGATGTTTGAAAAAAATCGACAATAAGATGAAAAGTTCGGTTTTCAAGAATATTAAATGAAAAAAAAATAGTTTCCAATTTAAATTCAATAGAATATAATATTATACAAAATATAAAATGATAATATTACATTAATTCTACATAAACATAAATTTATTCTTAAATTAATATTTAAATTTAATCATAAATTGGTATAAGGTTAAGAATATGAACATAATAAGTAATATTAGATCAATCATCTTCTAAACACATTAATGGAAGAATATTTTGATTTTCAATACAATATTTTTAAGCCATCCTTTCAATTTTATTAAAACTAATTACTGATCAATAATATATAACAACAATAGTATATAACAACAATAAAAGATTGAATGTTAATGATTAATGATAAATAAACAACAGATAACACCTCCAAAAACTATCATGATATAAAAATTTTATATTTTATATATACTTAAAATTGATAAATAATACTTTTTGGATTGTCGTAAACCCTATTTATATGTTTGACTGATGTTTCACAATTCGTTGAGTTTCACAAATCATAATTGTTGTTGTTCATAATAAATGAAGTCATAATTCAAAAAGATGATGTGTTGGAAGAGGGAAATTTGCAAGATTCTTGGAAGATGAAAAGTTGTTGACATTTGATAACATAAATCTTGGAAGACAAAAATAATATGAGAAGTTTTTTTATTGACAATGTGACCAAAAGTTTTTCATTTATTCTTTATATTATTGACATTGAAAGTTTATTCAACAAGCTACCTTGAACTTTAAGAAGATTTTTGAAACCTATATAAAGTTTTTTAAAAAGGTAGGTAGAATTTTAAAATATATTCTATTTAAGATTATAATACAATAAATTCAAATAAAACATTGCATTGAGACACACAAGAAGTTATTGGTTTCTTCATAATTAATGCTAATCAATGACGAAAACATGTTGGAAGAGACAAAAATTTCTTCATTTTTAAGAAGTTGAGAAAATATACCTTGGAAGTAGAAGAAACTGACAAAAAAAAAATTATTCTTCCTAACTTTTTTTATTTTGGAAGATGAAAAGTAGGTTTTGAAAAGTATAAAAAGCTTATTTAGTAAGCTACGTCAAAAAAAGTTCATAATTTTTAATTTGATAATTAAATGTATTTAAGGCAAGTAATTTTATTTGTCTTTATTAATATTATTATTAATTAATAAACAAAAAGTGTAATATATAATGACTATTTTTAAAATAAATTAATAAATACCTAAATTTTTCCATAGAAGAGGATAAAATATTAACACTTATAGAAAAATATTTGTTAGTTGTAAATCTTTCTTCTACCCTGAAGTTTTCAAAACATCTATATTATCATTAATGAGACAAATTTATTGAGTGAGCAACTTCATTTTAACTTTGTTCGAAAATTTAGAAATTTAGATTCTACCTTTATAATCTGCATTTATTATAAAAATAAAATGTAGTTTATGATTTGCATTTACTTCACTATTATAATTATTAAATAGTAAATATTATATTATAAAATAACATTAAATATTATATTTGAAAATATTCACTCTCAAGGTTAGAAAACATTTTAGTCGTGTAATATTGGTAAATTCCACACCAAATCCTAATTAATTTATTGTATTACAATTTTCAATTTAATTTATTTTAGCAAAAATAGCTACCTTGTCCAAGAAACTTTGTAAAGGTTTCTAAAGCTGTCATCTTGTCATATTTACTACTTCAAAACATTAATTATGAAGACCACCAATTCTGTTTTTTTGGGACAATGCACTCTCCCAAGACATTAAATGAATGTTATATCTTCAATACACGCCTTCTCCATGATGCCTTTTTCCAACCTCTGTCTACACGAAGATTAAGTTTTTCCACATAGGTTTGTGTGCTCTTATGTTCTTAGTAGAGTTGTCAAAATGGGTCGTCCGGCCCGGGTTGGCCTGACTCACCACGGGTTGGCCACTTAGTGGGCTAACCCAACCCGACTCACTTGTTAGCGAGCCAAAAAACTTCAAATCTGGCTCGACCCACCACAGGTTGGTGGGTTAAACGGGTTAGCTCACTAGCCCATTTAATTAAAATAAAATATAATTTTTTTTTCTTAAGTCATAAATTATAATTTGGATTAAAATTTAAATAAACTTCAATACAATCTAAATACAATCCAAAATGATGTTAAACTACAATACAAACCAAAATTAAAAAAAATACAAATTACTATATAAGACCAAAGCATTCTTGTCACTTATCCAACTATAATATTAGAGTCTTGAATGGATAAATCCATAACATTTTCATCTCTTGAAGCATCTTTTTTATCCCCATCTAAACATGAGATTATAAATTGATTGCTTATATAATCAATAATACCAGTTTAATAGAAGAAAAAAAATAGCCCAATAGTGAGTGAAGGATGCAAAGTTATATGCTTGTTGAGTAGCAATTGATGTTGGTCGTTGAGTTGAGATGCAACGTCAATCTCCTTACTATTTGGAGTTAAAGTTAGGTTTCCATTTGCCAACCCATTAATGTGTTTGGTTAAAAAAAATAACCCAACATTGCAAAGCCCAATATAATGTGTGTGACTATATGGGCTGGTGGGCCAACCCGGCTCACCACGAGTTCAACTCGGGTGAGTCAGGTTCTTGGTCGGCCAAGTCAAAAATTGACCCATAATGAAATTTCTAAAAAAATTTCAACCCTACCCGACCCAAACCCGTGGTGGGCCAGGTTGGCCCACAGGTTCTGACCCACTTTGACGACTCTAGTTCGTAGCAATATGTAGATGTTTTAGACACACATTTGCATCTTCAACAAATACCTTTTGGCTGCCTCACTCTTGTCAAACACCCACCATTTTCATCTTGTTAGAAAATACTGTAGTTGTGTTCTATGAAAAAGAAGAAAATTTGGAAGAACAAAAGACAAAAAAACAAAAATCATATAAGAAGATGTACACAAAAACATGATGAATCAAATATGACATAAAAACTAAAACTTTAATGGGTTAAACAAAAAGGTAGTCAAAAACAAAAAGTAAAAAAAAAACATATTAGAAGAAGAAGAAAAGAAACCATGAATTGAATCTGATGAAAAAAAACCCAGAGACTTTAACTACTTAAACAAATTCATAGTTGAAAAAAAAAAGATCAAAGAAGGGGAGGAGCATAAAAAAAATAGTAAGTTGATTTTAATGCAAAGAAAAATCCTAATATTGTAAAACTCCAACTTTAACATGTTAAACAAAAAAGAAAATACTTTGGAAGAACAAATTAAAGAAGGAGGAAAACACAAAAATCAGTGAGTTGAATTTGACGCAAATGAAACTTAAATGGATTAAACAAAATTGTATCCCGAAAGAAAAAAAAAATAAAGACAGTAGAAGAAACTAAGATTTAAAAAGAAATGGAAAAAGAACAAACCTTCTAAAAAAGATATTTGTATTTATGCTTGATAGCCTTGCCTTTAGCTTTGAAGAAATATTCGGTCTTCTCCTTCTTGAAGATTTCATTCATCTCAAAAATGTTAGTCCTTCTAGTAAAAATCAAACCTTTTAAAAATGATCTTCGTTCTTGTGCTTCAAAAGTTTTTTCATCTTCTCCTTCTTGAAGATTTCATTAATCTTGAAAACAAAAACATAGATGCTCTAAGATAAAAATATCAACCATTACAAACCATATAAGAAGAGAAAAGAATAACCCACATAAACAAAAAAAAAGAATGAAATTGATAAAAATCAAACCTTTGAAAAAACTGGGGAATGATCTTTGTCCTTCTGCCGGTAAAATTCAAACCTTTTCATATCAAGGCACACATGCATCTCCAATATTTTTTTATCTTTAAAACAAAAACAAAGTTAAATAGAGAATCATAAACACAACAAAAAAAATCAAACTTTTTAAAAATCAAAAGTAGTTTGTATCATCACAGAAATAATCTATTGTGTTCTTCAAACAAAAACTTCTACCTTTATTGTGTTCTTCAAACACTTCATCCATTTGGCAAAAAGCATTCATCCATCAGAGGAAAAAAAACATATAAAAGTATTCAGATCTAAGAGAGGAAGAAAATATTTGGGAGAAGAGGAAAAACTTCTACCTTTGGTGTGTTCTTGAAACGGTTCATTCATTTGCTAGAAAGCATTCCTTTATTAGAGTAAAACAATCATAAAAAAGAATTTAGATCTGGGAGAAGAAGAAAATATCCGCTAGAAGAACAAAAGCTTCTACCTTATTGTGTCTTTGAAACCGTTCATCCATCTCCATCTGCTTGAAAACATTCATTCATCAGAGAAAAAAACATAAGAAAATATTCAGATGTGGGAGTAGAAGAAAAGATCCGTGAGAAAAAGGAAAACTTCTACCTTTAGTGTTGTTTGAGAGTTTTGCCTCTCTTCGATCTTTTCATTCAAGCATTCCAACCAAAACAAAGTTAAGATCAACTAAAACTTCAGTTAGATAAAAGCAAAAATAGAAAGAAGATGATTTTTTTTTTCATTGAGAAAGATGAAATAACCGAAAACTGAGTAAAAATCAAAACTTTACATATTATTGTCATTCTGCAACAAAAAAGATCAAATCTTGTTCAAAGTTTTGTGCTTCAGAGTCTTGCCTCTGACCTATCCTCTCCTCATTTCATTTATCTCAACGAAAACAAACAAAAACAAATTTAAGATCAAAGCAAACTATACTCAAGAAGAAAGCAAAATTAAGAAGATATTTGAATGTGTTAGTGAGAAAGAGAGAGATGAAGACTCGTAAAAAAGCAAAAATAAGAAGAGATTTGAATGTGTGAGTGAGAAAGAGAGAGATGAAGACTCGTAAAAAAGCAAAAATAAGAAGAGATCTGAATGTGTGAGTGAGAAAGAGAGAAGAGGTTGTGTTGAAAGTAGAAAGAGAATGGTGTTCTGTGTGAGTGAGAAAGAGAGAGATGAAGCTGAAGAGTTGTGTTGAAAGAGAATGATGTTCTGTGTGAGTGAGACGAAGGGTGAGAAGAAAAGAATGAGAGAGGTTATTCATTTAGATTTAATTTTTGTAGCCTCAAAATTCTGTATGAGTGACACATAAGTGTTTTTACTGATTGTGGTACATTTTTTGAATGAAAGTGGTTCAGAAATATTATTTAATTGAAAAACTTGTCATTTGTTAATTCTCAATTGTATATAGCATTAGATAATATGTTGATTTATCTATTATATTAATTTTATTTTCACTAGCTTACCCTGGTTCAGAAATATTATTTAATTGAAAAACTTGTCATTTGTTAGTTCTCAATTGTATATAGCATTAGATAATATGTTGATTTATCTATTATATTAATTTTATTTTCACTAGCTTACCCGTCTCTCTTTTGTGTTTGTATTTCTTGTTGTTTTTCTTTTTACGATGATCACCAATATTAGTGAGAGCAGATGAGGGGGCTCTTGTTGATCTTGACTAAGCTAAGGAAGATGATGTTGCTGCTTAGAGTAGAATGCATTAGTTTGATATCAGTGTAGTATTCTTTTTGAGAACTTATATGTCTTTCTGTTCTGCTCAGAGGAGCAATTTTTGTTTAAACTCGTGTTGTATAGCTTGAAGGATTGTATTGTTATTCTCTTATACTTTTTGTCGTCACACATTTATATTATATTATGTTATGTGTTATTTGATAGTGTTTTAAATGGTATGTCACACTAATCAACATACAAATTTCAAAATTATTTTTATATAATAAAAAATATTTAAATTTAGATTACCATAAAAAAATTTCCAAATAATTATTCAATGAAAAAGTCAATATAACTTTTTATTTGATCAATGTATTTTAATTACTTATGAAAATTAAAATCAGCTCTAATTAAATTATAATTAGTGTTTAAAAATAATTTCATTTTAAATAAATAACTAGATACTTTTTTATGTTAATTACAAATTATTCACGATTTTAATTTATAAAGATAAGTTTTAAACATTTAATATACATATACATATATATATATATATATATATATATATATTAATAAAATTATATAATAAATATATTACAACGAAAACATAGAAAAAAACTATATTTTAAACGTGTTTTTAATAAAAAAAGCTATAAAACAAAATACACTGAATATCTAGATAAACTGTTTTTACTACTATTTAGTAAAAATAATAATTTGTGTCCCATATTTTATAATTTTAATTATAAATTTATGAAAAAAATTATGAAAAAATATTTAAGAATAAAAAAATGAAACATTATATATAAAATACTTTCTTTAAAAATAAATATAAATAAATATTTTTTAATTATCATCAAAATTAATTTTTAATTATAAGCATTAATATCAGTATTATATTTATAACGTGTATCCGAAATTCATTTTTTCTATATAAAGGCTGTTTTACAAAAAACAATATATAGTCTTTTTATTGGTTATTGTAGAAAATTTTCATTCAATATATGAATAATTATACTTTTTATTTTACCTACTAGCAATATATGTATAGATATAAGACCAACGAAAGTATTCTTAGTTAAACATCATCAAAGTATTATATGTGGTAAAATTATGCTTATACAATATTATCCTTTTAAAAATAAATGTAACCATCATAATAATTAATTAATCTTAAAAATTAATAATTTATTATAATACATTAAAACCATTGCTATTAAACTAAATAATAAATTATTAAAAATAATATTTCATTTAAAATTATAATATAATTATACTAAAATTAAATAATAATTTCAATAACATAAAATAATTGTATTGTTAAAAATTTAAAATTATAATTTCCTTAAACTTTTCAAGATAAAAATAACTTACCATTTCAATTTTAACCGTTTTATAAAACTAAGATTCCTGTTGTCAAGTAAAAATTTAAAATTCAAAATATTTGATAATCAATTTTGAATGAGATTTGAAATTGCAAAAACACTCTGTAAAAATATAGTAACAAAAATTATATTTAAAATTCAAAATAAAAAATTATAAAATAAGCTTTTAAGGAACTTTTTTAACTTTCTGAACAACATTCATATAATAATGTAAAATGTAAAATATTATATAAACAATAAATAAGTAATTCGATATTATCATTAACAAACTTAAAATAAGTAATAGAATATTAAAAATAATATTATATTTAAAATTTTTGTACATCTATGTCAAAATTATTTTTTAAAACTCTTTGAACACGTGTATTATTAAGTAATATTTCTTATTTTAAATTAAATTTATTTTAAATTAAATTTATTTTAAATTAAATTTATCACTATTATTTAAAAAATGATATTTATTTTTAATTTATTTTTAATTATAATAAAAATAAAATTTTGTAGTCTTAAAAATAATTTCTTTCATTGCGCGGATCAAATTGTAGATAAGGGTTAGGTAAACGAGATCCACATGATTGCAAACACGTACGGTATAGTCTTTGCTCAAGAAGAACATTCCAGAACTATCTCCACATTGATTTCTTTTTTATTCCTTATAAATATCATCACCTCTTCTGCTAGTCCAAAGCATCTAGCAGCAAAGCCAGTTGACAACCTGAGTTGGAGTTGGTGATCCTGTCCGTGCAGTGATGGCGGACGAGGTTGTTCTGTTGGATACATGGGCCAGCATGTTTGGGATGCGGATTAGAATTGCATTGGCAGAAAAGGGTGTTAAGTACGAATACAAGGAAGAGGATCTCAGAAACAAGAGCCCTTTGCTTCTGCAGATGAACCCTGTTCACAAGAAGATTCCAGTTCTGATCCATAATGGAAAACCCATTTGTGAATCTGCAATAATACTGCAGTATATCGATGAGATATGGAATCACAACCCTCAACTCATGCCCTCTGACCCTTATGAGAGGGCTCAAGCCAGATTCTGGATCGATTACATTGACAAAAAGGTATGTGCTTTTGGTTTGTTGTCATCTCATCTCTTTTTGTTCTGCTTTAAATTTTGTTTTTGTCAACGATTTCTGATTTTGTGATATTGGTTATTGAATGCAGGTGTATGATACATGGAGGAAAATGTGGCTTTCCAGTGGAGAGGAGCATGAGACATGGAAAAAGGAGTTTATCTCTATCTTTAAGCAACTAGAAGAAACACTTGGAGACAAACCTTTTTTTGGGGGCGACATGTTTGGCTTTGTTGATGTTGGTCTGATCCCCTTTTATAGTTGGTTCTATACGTATGAGACATATGGTAACTTCAAAATGGACACAGAATGTCCTAAACTCGTTGCTTGGGCCAAGAGATGCATGGAGAGAGAGGCCGTATCCAAAACACTTCCTGATGAAAAGAAGGTGTATGCTGTTATTGATGGAATAAAGAAAGCACTTTTTTCAAAATAGAGGAGTTTCGTGGACTTACCCAATAAAAACTTGCACTTTAAATATGGTAGTTTGAGGCCTTGTATTAATTTAGCTTGGGTTTTTTCTGTCTTGGGTTATTTATGGTTGGATAGACACTTTGGTGTGTCT